>Ga0209417_1002050_pt1 | contig 33382 bp, 36 predicted proteins | sample RifGroF2_FD_184002 | JGI IMG/M metagenome (GOLD analysis project Ga0209417, IMG submission 184002) | Groundwater microbial communities from Rifle, Colorado, USA - Groundwater F2 (SPAdes) (version 2) | ecosystem: Environmental > Aquatic > Deep subsurface > Groundwater | place: Rifle, Colorado... | reverse complement strand
CGAATGGCTTAAATATACTCTGACAGTTATCCCCGACACCAAGATTTCTCAACTGCACACTCTTCTGCCAGGGCAAAGGTAATATCGCCGCTTGATATTTTATAGATGTAGTTTGCCGGACGCTTACGTTTTAACTAAGATTTCAAAGGAATTAGAAAGTTTAAATTTACACAGGACGCCCTATAATATACTTACTATATTGAAAGTCTCCGAAAGATACTATGATGACAGCCCTGTGAATCGAACAAAAATGATTGAAATGATTTTATTTGTTTTATTTGATTTTGGTGAAATTCCTAGATATAAAACTAAGCCTGATCTAAAAGATTGCGAATATGTTTTAGGCAAATATTGTGAATTGATGCTTAAACGAGAAGTTTTTACTTTTACGAAAGAAGAGTTTATTGCAGAATTAAAGAAGTTCTGTAAAGAGAAATATATTGAGTTAGATATTGATGTAGTTTTTGAAATTTTAAACAATAATTCTATTATTATATTTGATTACGGAAAATATCGTTTTAAATCTTCATTTTGGATTTATTATTTTGGTGCAAAAAGGATGCATAATGATGAAAAATTCAGGGAATATATTTTTCAATCAAAAAAGTATTCTGCATATCCTGAAATTATTGAATTCTATACCGGAATTGATAGAAACAGTGATGATGCATTAAAAATATTATTAAATGACATTACGTCAACAAAGAACACTGTTGAAGAAAAGCTTGGAATTAAAGAAGATATTAACCCTTTAAATAGCGCAAGATGGAAACCTTCGGAAAATGAAATTGCTAAAATCCAAAATGAAATTGGTGAGAATGTTTTAAAATCAAATTTACCTGATGCAGTTAAAGATCAATTTTTAGATAAATCTTATAATCAGATTAGACCCTATAATCAGTCAATTCGGAAAATTTTTGAAGATTACTCACTTCATAATCTAATGCAACAAATTAAAGCGTCATCAACTGCTTTAAGAAATAGTGATTATTCTGATTCTGAATTAAAGAAAACATTATTACTTGAAATTTATAATTCTTGGAAACAGGTTGCAAAAGTTTTATTTGCATTATCTCCAATAATGGCTACAAGAGGTGAAGCTACATTTGAGGGAGCGGCTTTTGAATTATATGGTGATTTTGGTCAAACATTTGAAGAACGATTAAATAGAATTGTTCAAGTTTTACCTACTAATGTTGTGGGTTATTTTCAAGATGATCTCTATTCTTCCAAGATGTCTCCATTGTTTTATGATTGTTTTAAAAATGACAAAAATGAACTCATGAAACATCATCAAGCATTATTATTAATTTTTAAGAGACCCAGAGGTTGGAAACAAGTAATAGAAAATTATATGACATCAATTAGTAAAAATTCTTATTATTTATTTGATACAGTAAATGCGTTAAGAACTAAGTATAGATATGATTTTGCTAGTCAGGAAGAGTTGAATGACATAAAATATCTAATAAAACTTGGTCTAGCAAAACATCATTGTGAAGGAGGAAAACCAACTCTTTCTCAAATAATAAAAATTAAAGATAGTAATTTACCTAAAAGAGAATATGGAGACTAAAAGCCTCGCATCATCTACGATAAAACGTGATAAATTTTACGAATATCCGGAAAACTTAATTTTACTTTTGTGAAATTTCCTGTAAAAAAAATGCAAATAAAAAGAGAACCAAAGATATCATATCAATCTTTGGTTCTTCTAATTTTGGGGTATATTATAAACGTAGAAAAAGTTTCCTGATAATATTTTTTTGACTGCTTAACCCACAATATTTGCTCTCATTTTTTCAACCTTGGTTATTATTTTTTCGAAATCTTCTTTTTTAAATTTCATTTCCGATTTTACGGCAAGTGTGGTAATTTTATTTTTTGTGTTTACAATGGATTCTATTTCGGTTGAATTTATTTTCACTTTATCAAACAGTGTATCCAGTTCTTTAAATTCTGTAATCAATGAAAGCATTTCCGGTGTTGGTGTTTTGCTATCTGTCTGTAGCATGTCAATTAAATTTTCCAGAGATAATTTTTGTTCTACAAGCCGGTTAATTATTTCTGTATTGTTTTTACTTGTTTTAGCCAGCTGTGACGAAATATAAACCCCTTCAATCCATCCACCGGCAAGAATCATTTTTGCAATATGAGTTCTATTGTTGTCCGTAAGATAGGAGTTGGTGTTGTAAAAACTTTCGGTAATAATATGAAGAATGGAGTCTCTGTTGTTAACATTGCTTTCAAGACGTTTTACCATTGTTTTGTCAATAGCATTCATGATGCCGAGTCTGTCTGCTAATTTTTTTGAAACTCCCATGTATTTTATGGAGGTCTGGTTTTGTTCATGAAGACTTGCATAACTGAGATCAGCACAATAAATACCCAGATTCAATGCCATTAATTTATGGTTTATGTATCTGTCAGCGTTCTCGATTTTATTTAAAAAATCTTCGTTGTAGGAGGCGCCTGCTTTTTTTAGAATCATTGCAGTTTCAATGGGAGAAGGCAGGGTATAAATAAGTTTTGTAACCCGTGTTTCCTGAATTTTAATATTCAGGCTGTCTTTTTCCGAAATGATGCCGAGATCTTCTTTTGGCGCTGTGGGATTTTCACAGCTCAGTAGTACTGTAGAAATACTGATTATCATCAGTAGCTTTCTTAATAATGATTTTGTTTTCATAATCGTAAGTTTTAATATGTTTAAATATTTTAAAGCATTGTGCTTGGGAATCCGTATTTATCAAATACTTTTGAATCATAAGGTACTCCATCGTTGAAGCAGGATTCTTTTTTCAGCATCCCGTTTTCGTGCCAATATTTGTATAAATCATTTATTTCACCCTGTATGTACCATGCATTGATTCGAAGTGTTCCGTCTTTATACCAGGATAAATAACTTCCATTTATTTGTCCGTCCTTTTTTTTGTACTCTGTCTTTTTCTGTCCGTTTTTGTACCAAAAAATCCAGTGGTCATTTGCAACTCCGTTAATGAAGGCTCCAACCATTCCCTTTTCCCCGCTGTCATAATATTCATAAATAAGTCCTGTGTACGGGATACTGTCGTTTTCTATATAAGCCAGACCATCTCTTATCGTTAATAAAGAATAATCTAGTCCTCTGGAAAAGTATGGCGTGATATCTTCATCTTCATTAGGCTCTTTTTCTTCATAGGATTTGATTGTTTTTTTCATCAGCTTATTCGTGCTTTCTCCTGTTTTTTTTCTGACGGTACTCTGTATTTTTTGTTTAGAATTTAAGGTAACATCATTTAATTTATGTTGCTGCGGTGTAAATAAAGATGCAAAAAATGTATTGGTTTTTATTGATTCAGGAATTTTTACAGTAAAGGAAAATAATATAAATAGGATTGCTGTGAGAGGTAATATGAAAGCATACCTGAAAGAAGAGTGTATGCCTGATTTTTTTTTCGAGAGCATAGTCATTCTTGCTTTAAGATCATTCAGGGAATAATTACTGGTCAGTTCTATGCTGTTACGAACGAGAAGGTGATCCAGAAGTGTGTATTTGTAATCGTTGATATCAATACCATTATTTACCACTCCACTATCTGCAAGAAATTCGTGGTTTCGTTTAATAGCACTTTTATACAGCCATACTATAGGATTAAACCATTGAAATATCAGGATAAGCTCAATTAATAAAAGGTCCAGAGAATGTTTTTGAGAGGCATGAATTTTTTCATGCAGAATAATTTTTAAAAAAGTGCTGCTCTTTTCTGCCGAATCGGAAATGAAAACATAATTCATAAAAGAAAAGGCAGGAATATTTTCTTTGATTCGAACGATGCGGAGTCCATCCGATTCATTAACCCTGCCATTTCGTATATATTTAATAATATATAATAGGTTTAACGCAAAGCGAATGAGAAAAAACATGCAACCTATGAGCCATATTATTAAAACGTAAACAGCCGTATTGTTTCTGCTGGTGGTCTGAGAGGATAAAGCATCTTCTTTGTTCGTTTCAGTAAGTCTGCCAGTCTGAAGACGCAATACTTGCTTCGGATCTGTGTTTTCAGTCAATGACATTTTTTTACGAATGTCTGATGCGATGGATTGCTTGTAATGTATAACAGGAACAATAATTTTTTCAGATACAGAAGTCTCTTCTGTGTTATGCACATATGAAAAATTAAGAACAGGAATCAGAAAAGAAAAGCATATGGTTGTAATCAGATAGATTCTATTAAACCTAAAAAATGTAAGTCTTTTAAGCAGCAGATAATACAACAGGTAAAACACGGCAAGACTTGCAGTTGTTTCAATTGAATATAGAACCAGATTATTCATGCACTTTCATTTGTTTTTTCATTTCCTGCATAAGACCTATCGCTTCGTCAACTTCTTTTAAGTCCAAACTCCGGTCTTTAGTAAAGAACGAAACAAGTTGGTGTATTGAGTTGTCGAAGTAATTATTTATTACACGTTTCATGAAATATTTTGTATATTCATCTTTTTCAATAGCTGGGTAATATTGGTGAGAATTACCATAGCTTTTAAATTTTACAAACCCTTTCTTTTCTAGAGTCCTTACTATTGTTGATACTGTGTTATAAGCTGGCCGGGGTTCGGATATCTCATCCAGAATGTCTTTAACAAACGCTTTCTTAAGGCTCCATAAGATCTGCATTATTTGTTCTTCGGCTCTGGTTAACTCGTTCATGGCTTTGTTTTTAAAATATAATACAAATATAAACAATAAATTTAGTTAATCCAACTATTTTCATAGTTAATTGCACTATTTTTATAGTTATTTTATAAATAATTGATATTTAGCCATGTATGCAGTCCGTTCCAAGACAAAACAGAACAACGATTTTAAGCTATCTTGCAATTAGCTGAAAAATCTGGAAAATTAAACTTACTTTTTTGACATTTTTTCAGCGCAAATACTATGAAAACAAAGTTTAGAAAACATCATTTATAGTTTTTTGAGACTCGAAAATTGCCTCAATTATAAAACAACATAAAAAGTATGGATAGATGCTGGCTTCTTTTTTCAAGTAATTCCACTTAGGGCGTTACCCTATCGGGTCGGGCTTTTGTTGCAATCTTTTTTCCATCCTGTTAGCATCCCATAAAAAGGATTTTCACTTCAATCCCTAACGCTTTGCTCCTCTCCCACCCTGCCTTGCTTTTGCTTATTGCCATTAGCGTAAAACCTTTTTCCTGTTTTCCTCGCTTTATCCTCCCACACATTCAAACAGTTTTACGCTCCCACAGGCAGAGACCGTGTACATCCGCAGACGCTTCACTACAGACTGCACACTCCGTGATGCAGATCTTTCGTTTCAGCTTATGCTTCTTTAACACGGACACTGCCTTTTTTCCGGCGCACTTTACCTGCACACATTCCCTGTTTGCAGAAAACACCTCTTTCGCTCCTTTCATCCGCTTCATCGGTAATTTCTGCAAACCGCACCACATGCAGAGCCTTTGCTGTTTCCGTTATCGCTTTTTTCAGTCGCAACCCGTTTCGCCGGGTTGCGATCCTTCAAACGCTATCACTACACAGCTTCAGGTACTGCATTTTGCCCCGCTTTTCACGGTCAAGAAGGTGCATGGATGGATACAATCCCTGCGGAAAAAGGTATCCATGCTGATTAATTTTTTTACATTTTACAGATGTATAAGCTCCGCTTATGAATCAATTCTTGCACGATGTACGATTTGATTGATTAAATATAAGCTTATTAAAAAAGAAATTTTATTTGGTCATTTTTTATTTATTTATTTATTAGGATTAAATTTGTATAGACTGTACAGTAAAGATTGTTTGACATCTCATTGTTCAGTGTCAATAATAATGCGCTTTAAATTCAAAGTTGGTTGAAATAATAACAAAAGATTTGTATTTTTGTCCGAAATTTACCGAATATTTCAGACAAATTGATAATGCAAAATATGGAGCACAGTATTTCACAAACAATAAAAGACCGGATAAAAAATATTAAGACTGGAAAATTGTTTACAATCAGTGATTTTGAGGATGTAGATAACGATAATCTTGTTACAAGAATCTTATCGCGTATGAAAAACGAAGGCACAATTGTTCGTGTGGCTACAGGCATTTATATGAATCCTAAAAATACTCAGTTTGGTATTTTATACCCAACATTAGACCAAATTGCCCAAAAGATTGCAGAACGCGACAGGGCACAAATTATGCCAACGGGCGATACGGCATTGAATATTCTGGGATTTTCTACGCAAGTCCCGATGAACGCTATCTATATTACTAACGGAGCAAAACGAAAAGTAAAAGTTGGCGAAAGAAACATTATTTTTAAAAATGTCGTTCAAAAAAACTTTCAATTTAAAGGTAAACTTTTGCCACTAATAATCATCGCTTTAAAAGAACTTGGCGAAAGTCGTGTTACAAACGAAATCAGAAATAAAATCAATAATCTTATTTCAGAAAGCAAAACAGACGAAAGTACTACAATGATGCACGACTTATACTTATCCCCCGTGTGGATTAAGGAATTGCTTTTACCAATCATTAAAAAGAGAACAAAATGAGCATTTGGTTACAATATAATGCAGACGAAAGACTTGTCATGCTTCAACAAACGGCAGGAGCAAAAAACATTGTTGAGCAGGCGATCGAAAAAGATTGGTGGGTAAGTGCCATTTTAATGGTATTATCAAAAACGTCGTGGGCTAATTTTTTACAATTCAAAGGTGGAACTTCTTTGAACAAGGCATGGGGGCTGATTAATCGGTTCAGCGAAGATATTGACATAGCAATAAGCCGCTCGTTCTTTAATTTACCGGAAGATACCGCTCAGCAAAGAACAGCAATTCGTCGAAGCGCATTTCATTACGTAAAAGAAACACTGATAACTGAGATTGATAAAATACTGATTTCTGACGGAATAAATGACTATGAAATAGAACTTATTACCCAAAACAGTAGTGCAATGATTATAACTATTGAAGTGAGGTACAAAAGTATTCTTACCTCGGTAATTGATTATATTCTACCTGTTGTTAAAATTGAATTTAGTGCAATGTCACTTGATGAACCCAATTTAGAAAAAGAAATTACCACACTTATTTACTCTCAGTATCCGAAGATAGATAATGAAATAAAATGTCAGTTTAAAACTGTATTGCCGGAACGTACTTTTTTAGAAAAGATATTTTTATTGCACGAAGAATATCAAAAAGAAAATTCACGCACAGAGAGAATGTCGAGACACTTGTACGATTTAGAAAAAATAATGGATAGCCCGTATGCAGCATCGGCATTGCAAAATTCAGAATTGTACAAAACCATAATCAAGCACCGACAGAAATTTAATAATATTCAAGGTATGGATTATCGAACGCATTATTCCGACCAAATACAGATTTGTCCCACTGAAAAGTTGCAAAACGATTGGAGAAATGACTACGAAAACTTACGAGAAAGTTTTATCTTTGACAAATCAAAGAAAACATTTGATGAATTAATAACTCGAATATTGGAACTAACAAACAGAATAAGAAAAGTTAATTTAAAGCCAGATGAATAAAAATATTGAAAATGCCAGCGTGTAGCAATGTGTATAATCATTGGGCTGAAAGGACATGTTTTTATGAGCTTTACACTTAATAAACTTTGGGGCAATTTGACAGGAAGGTGCTTCGAAATGCCCAACGCTTCATACATCAACCGTTAGTCTCAGAATTCCAATATTCAACCCCTAATGCTTTCCCCCTCCCCTTTTCCCCTTTTCCTCTTTCTTATTCCCCTTAGCGTAAAACCCTTTTCATGTTTTCAAACGCAGAAGCTGCGTCATAGGATTCAGCGTTTCGCTTTCCCGGTAGTCCCTCCTGAAAACGCAGATACCCTATTCCCTCGCTTTATCCTCCCACACAGTCATAAAGTTTTACGCTCCGCACAGGCAGAGACCGTGTACATCCGCAGACGCTTCACTACAGACTGCACACTCCGTGATGCAGATCTTTCGTTTCAGCTTATGCTTCTTTAACACGGACACTGCCTTTTTTCCGGCGCACTTTACCTGCACACATTCCCTGTTTGCAGAAAACACCTCTTTCGCTCCTTTCATCCGCTTCATCGGTAATTTCTGCAAACCGCACCACATGCAGAGCCTTTGCTGTTTCCGTTATCGCTTTTTTCAGGCGCAACCCGCTTCGCCGGGATGCAATCCTTCAAACGCTATCACTCCACAGCTTCAGTCACTGCATTTTGCCCCGCTTTTCACGGTCAAGAAGGTGCATGGATGGATACAATCCCTGCGGAAAAAGGTATCCATGCTGATTAATTTTTTTACATTTTACAATTGTATAAGCTCCGCTTATGAATCAATTCTTGCACGATGTATGATTTTATTGATTAATTTTAAGCTTATGAAAAATGAAATTTTATGATTTCATTTTATTTTTATTTTTATTATGAGTAAATTTGTATAGGCTGTACAGTAAAAATTGTTAAATGTCATCATATGAGCAATTGCACGGAAAAACCGTTCATATCTGTAATTTTCTTGTTTGATTAAGCTGGTAAAAGCGTGCAATAATATTTTTTAATAAGGAAAAACATGAACGGGTTTTCCGATGGTATAAACACCGTTAGCGGTCAGGCTAAAAAATCGACCAAAAAATTATGATACAAAAAAAATATTGGATAAAAATAATCATTTTAGTTCTTATAATAGTAGGATGCTCTACGAATGAAGATAAAATATTGACTACAAAAACATCTTTGGATCATAACAATTATCGGAATCGTATGAGTCATGATACCATTGATAACATTCAAAATCAATTTTCGATTAATAGAATTACTAATTTTGGAGACTCAATAATCTCTTATTTTAATAAATATGCTGGGTATAATATTAAAAATTATCAAACTATCATTGATACAATCATTAGTGACAATTTTACTAACATCAATATATCCATAAAAACTGACAATTTTAAAACCAATGGCATTATTTCTTATGATATTTTTATTTTTCGGACAATAAATGAAGCAAATTATTTTTATAATGATTTAAAGACCCAAGAGCTATTATTACCAACAGGAATTGATAAACGACCAAATTATATCTTGGTTGATAGTAATAGAGTATTCTGGCATCATTTTGACAATTCTTATGGTCATAGAATGAATGATCTAACTCGAATTTTTTACAAAAAATTTAATTATCATCCTAAATCATCAAATTATGATACTTTGTCAGGTCCTAATTCTTTACATAACATAAATTTGAAGGCATCCATACAAGAACTAGTTGGAAAATGGGAGGTGAAAAAATCAATAGAAATATTAAGACCTCTTTCTGATGATAAGCATAGTAAAAGTTATTGCAAGAACCTTGATATAGGAAGAAATATTATTCATATAAGGAAAGATTCAATAACAATCAATAGAAAGAGTCAATATATAAAAAAGATTTCTTTGATAAAATTGCCTGATAGTAAACTATTTTGGAAATATTACTTCTTTGAAAATGAACAAAAAGAAATTGATCAATTTACTTCTGATTTTCAAAAAAAACTTAATAGTCTACTAACGGAAAAGAAAAATGTATTTTCATATGAAGTAAGTTTACCTGAGTATTGTACATTATCATTTATAATGTTGGATAAGAACAATATTTTTTTGATACATAATAATATATTTTATGAAATATTAAAAATGAAATAAATAGCCCGAACCGCTAACATCGAACTAGCGCAATTTTCCATACATTTAAACCCGCAAGCCCTACGGGCATGGCGGTAGGTCTAAGGTATTCCAAACATGCGCCAGTTCGAGGACCGTTAGCGTTCATTTTACAAAAAATAAATACCATAAAATTATGAGATTTTTTTTATTTTTAGTATTGATATTTTTTGGTTTTATTGAAACAGTAAATAGCCAAACTAATATTAATGGTGTAATAAGTCATGATACATCTTTAACATTATTGAATAGCCCATATTTTGTTACGGATTCTTTAGTTTTAGATTCCGGAGTGACTTTGGTTATTGAACCAGGTGTAACAATTCAATTTAATGATAGTACTTTTTTTCGTGTTCGAGGAATTTTAAAATCGTTAGGAACAATATCAGATTCCATTACATTTACATTTGATACTGCATCATCAAATCAAGGCAATTGGGGTGGGATATCATTTAAACCTGGATCACGAGGTTATTTTAATTACTGTAATATTAATAATTATAATATTGGGATATCTGCTTTTTCCGATTCAATAAATGTTAAGAATACTATTTTAACTAAGGGAAATATTGGAATTTTAACAAATAATGGGACTGTATGTATTGATTCTTGCATTTTAAGCAAAAATAATACAGGATTCAAAGGTTCCTGTAAAATTACAAATTGTATTTTCCAAAATGATACAATCGGACTTTTTACTCATTACTTTACGCTTAATAGAGGCTATATTAGTAATTGTACTATAATAAATTGCCAAACAGGAATATTATCCGGAGGTCATATGACAATTAAAAATTGCATTATTAAAAATTGTAATGGCAAAGGTATTGAAAGATGGAGCAATATGTCAACTCCATTGGATACCATTATAAATAATGAAATTAAATATAATTATTTTGGAGTATATGACTTCGGCTCCCCTGCTGCAGTTTATAAGAATAATGCCATTGAATTTAATAATATTGGATTTAGACTTGAAGGAACCCATAATGCGATTTCATGTAACAAAATTTGTAATAATTTAACCTATGATTTCTATAATAATGTTCCTGTAGATATTAATCTTTCAAATAATTATTGGTGTTTAAATGATTCATCAACAATTGCAGATCACATTTATGATTGGTATGATAATCATTCATCTGGGAGAGTGATTTTTTTCCCATTTGATACTTCGCAATGTAATTTTATAACAAATATTGATGTGACTAAAATTCAAAAGATAGAAGTAAATGTTTATCCAAACCCTGCTACGGATTTTCTGATTATTCAATTGCCTGTAATAAATAATGCACAAATAAAAATCTTTAATATGATAGGTCAATTAATGTTAAACAGAAAGGCAGAATCTAGTAATCAAAAATTAAATATTAGTGATATTGAAAGAGGGTTATATTTTATTGAAATAATTTATGATAATAAAAATATTAGAAGTAGATTTATTAAACAATAAAACGAAACGCTAACACTGCGCGTAGCACCATTTCGCTTTCATGATAACGCTAGCCCTACGGGCATGCGCGTAGGGCTAAGGTAAAAAAACCCGAGCCAGTCCTCGACCGTTATGATTCAGTATAAAAATTATCCTAGTCCCAATCCCTAATGCACTCCCTTCTCTTGGTTACTGAGCGAAGTCGAAGTACCACCCTGCTTTGCCTTTGCTGCTTCCCCTTAGCGTAAAACCCTTTTCATGTTTTCAAACGCAGAAGCTGCGTCATAGGATTCAGCGTTTCGCTTTCCCGGCAGTCCCTCCTGAAAATGAAAACGCAGATACCCTATTTCCTTGCTTTATCCTCCCACACATTCATAAAGTTTTACGCTCCGCACAGGCAGAGACCGTGTACATCTGTAAACGTTTCACTACAGACTGAACACTCCGTGATGCAGATCTTTCGTTTCAGCTTATACTTCTTTAACACGGACACTGCCTTTATTCCGGCGCACTTTCCCTGCATACATTCCCTGTTTGTAGAAAATACCTCTTTCGCTCCTTTCATCCGCTTCATCGGTAATTTCTGCAAACCGCACCACATGCAGAGCCTTTGCTGTTTCCGTTATCGCTTTTTTCAGTCGCAACCCGCTTCGCAGGGATGCGATCCTTCAAACGCTATCACTCCACAGCTTCATGCACTGCATCTTTCAACGCTTTTTAAGGTCAATAAGGTGCATGGATGAATTTAATCCCTTCGGGGAAAGGTATCCATGCTGATTTAATTTTTTCACATTTTAAAATTGTATAAGCTTCGCTTATGTATCAATTCTTGCACGATGTATGATTTATTTTATTACTTCTTAAAAAGGTAAGCAGAGAATGGTAAACCATTTAACATACTACGATATGACAAGTTTACCATTCCCTGCTTGAATATATTCTTTGCGGATTTGTATGGTACAATGAAAACCTGAAAAACGATTAAATCACGCTCCGGCGTGAACAGATTTTCAGGCTTCCATTGTGATTTTATTCATGTTTAAAATAAATATAGACGAAAGGGGAAAAAAGGTTGGAGATTGCTCATTTTGTTGATAACCATTGCTTTAAATGCTTGTTTGTTTTTCCTTTCTGTTGTATATTTATAGTAGAAACGCTGATAAATACAGGGTTTGAGTAAAATCAAAATGTTCTTTTAACTGCATGTTTTCAACCTGAATGAATGCAGGAATTTTGTTTAACGCAATTCGTGAACTGGCGACCAGGACACAGGCAAGAAAAATAAAATTAAGTTTTTTGAAATATTGGAGCAGTCGGGAAAATACAGGGTTGTTTGTTTTTTTTCGGCTTGGTGTTTTGCGGTGTAAGTCCGCAACTGATGAACATAAGAGAAACACTAAAAATTTACTTCAATGAAAGATTTTAAATTATACGGAAAATTACTTGCAAATGCTTCTTTACTCCCTGAATCGGAAAGCCTGATTTTCCAAAGACTACAGGAAAATAAAGACTATCTTTTTATGAAAGCTAAAAATTTTCTTGCCATCGGAAGCGAGGACAAACATAAAACAGAAGCTTTAAATATTCTCAAACGACCTGTTAAAATACTGCAATCAGGAACAACAAAATTTTATGTAATCATCCACGAAATTATAAATGTAAAAGTATGAAAACGAAAGAAAACCCCTTTTTTATTTTTGTTTTTACCATTGTCAAACGATGGAATGAAAACGGTTTTAAATACCACAACGGACATATTAATATTTTAAAATATGCCTATGCTGTTTTTCTTGCTTGGAAAGCAGAACCACAAAAACAAAATTTTCAATTAATCCTTTTTTAAAACTTAAAATTTTACCACTATGAACACACAAAAAATTTATGATTATGTGAACGGCGTTATTTTGGATATTTTAGAAAATGCCAAAGCCGGAAATTGGGAAAGAGAATGGATAAGCGCAGGGAAAGAGGGAAACGCCTACAATCCCGCAAGCGGACATATTTACAGCGGTATAAATCAAATATTGCTTTCTTACAAACAGGAACAAAAAAAATATTCTTTAAACCGTTGGTTGTCTTTTAAGCAAATAACAGAACGCAAAGGAACGGTTAAACCCGGCGAACGCTCAACAATGGTTGTTTTTAATGCTGTTGTTTATATTGACAACAATAAAAAGAAACTTACCGGCGAGGAAGCAACAGAATACATTAAAAAGGGCTTAAAGCTCAATAAATACTATCTTTTAAGATATTATAATGTTTTTAATGTTGCCCAAACCGAAGGACTGCCGGAACGCTTTTATAAAGAAACAGAGCAAAAAAATAAATATTTTAATTTTTCACAGGACGAAACCGCCGAAAGTATTTTAATAAATTCAAAGGCTGTTATTAATTGCAAATTGCAAGACAGGGCATTTTACAGCACTGCAAATGATTCAATAACCCTGCCGGAGAAAAACAGTTTTCTTCAACAATGGGTTTTTATGGGACTGCTTTTCATGAACTCGGACACTGGACAGGACACCCGGAGAGATTAAACCGGAAGTTGTTTAATTTTTTCGGTACAGAAGATTATGCAAGGGAAGAACTCACAGCAGAATTAACAGCAGCTTATTTGTGTAATGCTGTCGGGTATAAATTCACTTTGAAAAATTCAGCCGCTTATATTGATGGTTGGATTGCTAAAATAAAATCCGATAGTAAGGCTTTTGTAAAAGCAGCAGCACAGGCAAGCACAGCGTTTAATTATATTTCAGAGCTTACAGGCTTACAGGATATTTTAAAGCAAACAGATGAATCCCCCGAAATTACAGAAGCAGCATAAATAAAAGCCCCTGAAAAATGGGGCTTTTTCATAATTTTTTAAACCTCTAAAATTTACAATTATGGAACAGAAAATTATTCAATACTGGAAAGAAAGAGCAAGAAAAAATATTTTTCCTTTTTCTCAAAAAGCACATTTTATATTAAACCTCTTTGTTGATTATATGGCAGGGAAAGAAAGTAAAGAGTCCGTTATTCAGCAATTACAGCAGAAAAACAGCCTTGAATGCAGCGAATTTAATTACTATATAGAAGCTTTACAGGATTTAGAACAGATTTAATAATACAGGTTATGAAAAGACATTTGAACAGATTTTCAAGGAAGAGAAAACACTACAAATATGGGGCTTTAACAGCTTCACAGAGGAAGAAAAACGACTGATTGAAGATGTTGAAGCCTTACAGGAGAAAAGCCCTGTTTATGAAGAAAACAGAGGATATAATTTTAAAGAAATAACACATTCCGAATCTGAAAACATTTATAATATTTTTTGAAATATGGAAACAACAGAAAAGGGCAGAGTTTATGCAAACGGAAAAGCCTATTTATTTGATATTAAAAGGGAGAACAATAAAATTATTGAAATTGATTTTCCTCGCGAATACTTCAACACATCGCACCCGGTTTTTCAGACAATAGAAAAATATTTTGATGACTGGATACAATATCAAGACAGAGACACCAAGGCGCAGTATTTTACTCGCTTTGAGGAAATCGGATTTAATACATACCTGAGCAAAAAAGAAGCTGTAAAAGGAGCTTGCGAGGTAATAAGCGAATTTATGATTGAAAACAATTTTTTTTATTTAATCCTGAATGAAAAGAGCTTTTCAAAAATGGATTTGGATGGCTACTTTCAACCCTGAACAAACTTAGCCCGGCACAAATGCCGGGCTTCTTTTTCTTTTAAACACAAAAGAAAAAGAAGCAAAAAGAAAACTCGCAAAACAGCCTTTTAGCTTTGATTTATTTTTAATGATAATAAACAAATTTGTAATAACGCAATGAGTAAAGAAAGAAATAAAGAAATAGCAATAATAATCTTCCAGCAGTTGGGAGGTTATTATAAAGTTAATGCAATGATAGGCATAGAAAGCCTTGTGTATTGTGAAAACGGAATACAGTTTAAAGTAAAATGTAAAGGGAGTAAAGCAAATTTTATAAGAATAATAGTAAACGCCCTTGACCTCTATGATGTTGAATTTGGAAACATCAAAGGAGAAGCCTATAAGCAAAACAATGTCTTTAAAAACATTCATTGTGAAGACCTGAAAGACCTCATTGAATCAGAAACAGGGCTTTATTTAAGCCTGTAAGCACAAATATTTTTTTCCTTATTGTACCATTTTTAAATATTGATTTATGAACGATTGTAATTATTGCGAAATCAAAAATGCAGAAATTAAAAGACTGCATACAGTATGTAAAAATATTCGAGTTAATGCCCTAAGTAAAATCTATGAGTTTAGCAAAACTGCCGATTTAAAGCTTTTTAAAGAGATATTCAAAGAGAGTGCTCCTCACTTATGGCAAAAATACAGTATTCATTTTAAACACGATCTTATGAGTTTTTACAGGTCGTTAGATACGGACAATCAGAATCACTTGAACCATTTTATGAACGAAATTTTATAATTGCCATGAATGATATAATACTTGAAAACCTGATACGGAAACACAGGAATAAAAAAGCCTTTAAAACAATCGCCCTTGCATTATTTAATAATCTTGATAAAGAAGAACGACAAAAAGTTTTTAATGCAATACAAGAGCTTATAGATAGACAAAATATTTTTTCAGTGAAATTTAATTTAACAAGTTAAAATTATGTTTGATAAAGAATTTTTTCCGACACCGGAATCAATAATAAAAAAAATGCTTGCTCCTTACATTGTTGAATCCCGAAGAGGTTTTAGCAGATGGAGCGAAGAAACTCTTAAAGATATTACGATCCTTGAACCATCAGCCGGAAGTGGCAGTATATGTGATGTTATAAGAGAATTAAAAGGATTTAATGAATTATACTGCATAGAAAAAAATCCGGAACTGGTGCATATATTACACGATAAGGATTATAAGGTTATTGCAAATGATTTTCTTGAATATAGCGGGGATTATCTTTTTGACCTTATCATAATGAACCCCCCCTTTTCAAATGGGGATGAACACCTTTTAAAAGCTTGGGAAATTCTTGAAAGCGGAGATATTGTATGTTTATTGAATTCGGAAACAATAAATAATCCTTATACGCAACTCCGAAAGTTGCTAAAAACGATTATAGATGAATTTGGAACAACGGAGGATATTGGTCCTTGTTTTGAAAATGCAGAGCGGAAAACAGACGTCAACGTGTCCCTCGTCCGTCTGCATAAAAAAGCAGAAGAGAAAAAATTGCACTTCGAATTTAAAAATGTCAGCAGGGAAAAGTTTTTTACATTGGATGAAAATACATTTCAAAATGAAGTTGCAACCCGTGATGTTATAGGTAATATGATATTGCAGTATGACAAACTGAAAGAATACTATGTGCAATATCTGAAAGCATTCGATGGTTTGAATTTTTATTCAAATGGCTTATTGGCACAATATACTGACCTGAAAAAAATCATTGAGCAGTCAGGTAATAACAACAGCCGGTATAATAAATTTTGTGATGGGATGAAACAGGAAATTTGGTCTATTGTGTTGCAAAAAACAAATGTTGAAAAATACATGACGCACACAGTAAGGCAGAATTTTCATAAGTTTACAAAAGCCCAGGGCTGTATTGATTTTACAAAAGAAAATGTTTTTGCGCTTGTTGAAATGATTTTTGAAAACAGGGGACAGATATTAGAACAGGCTATTGCCGATGTGTTTGATATTTTTACAAAATATCATCCTGAAAACAGGGAGCATATTGAAGGCTGGAAAACAAACGATAAATGGAAGGTTAATAAAAAAATAATTTTGCCGCGATGGGTCCGATACGGCGAATACATGAGCCAACACGATTTAAAAAAATTCGGTGACTGTTTTAAAACAAACTATTCCTATCATTCAGAATATTCTGATATAGACAAGGTAATGTGCTATATTACCGGAAACAACTTTGAAGCCTGTTATTCCATTTATGACGCCCTTGAAAATAAGTTCAGAATTTTAGGAAATGTCGGTTCGGGAGTTTTTGATGGAACATGTGAAAGCCAGTTTTTTAAAATGAGGTTTTTTAAAAAAGGAACATTGCATCTTGAATTTAAAGATGAAAAGTTGTGGGAAGAATTTAACATAAGAGCTTGTATGGGTAAAAACTGGCTGCCCGAACATGAGGCTGAACAATACAGGAATAAAAAAGAAAAGAAACAATCAGACAAAGATATTGCAATTAAAATGCTTCCTGAACATACAGCATTTATACAAGGGGAATTGTTTAAAACAGGCTGAAAAATGGCTCCCGAAAGGGGGCTTTTTTTATTCAACATATTTTTGTTAAAAGCTTTTACGCTGAATCATGCAAATTTTTAAGACATTATATTAATTTTACAGAATAAATTCTATCTGATTATGACAACAGAGGCAATTGAACCGATAATTGAAAACAAAATAACACGTTTTGACAGACATTTAGCCCTAAATGTAAATGACTTTTCAGCCTTTAAACAGTATGGTAGTTTAATAAAAGACCTCTGTGTTTTTATTGCATACAAGTATAATAACACGAAAGATTTATTCGAAAACGGAAAACTGGATCCTCATGAGTTTGCTGCTGAATTTGGTTATCACAGAGAAGATCTATTTCGTACAATTACAGAAAAAGATACTATTGATGGGAAAATTCCCTTTGTTAATGTCAATGGAAAAAAATACAAGCTTGATACCGTACTGGAGTATAGTTTAAACTTGATGGGGATGATTAATTTGCGTATGTCTTTAGGGGTAAAAGACAACAGTTCCGGCGATATTAATATGAGCTATTCATATATTCAAATATTAAAACAAATTGATGTTACTGTTAATGAAAAATACGGAGAAAAAAAAGGGAAAAGAGTGTATTATTACAAGCCTTCGGAAGATTTTACCAACAACCTGATGCGTTGTTTTGTGGATGTTAACATTAAGCTTATACCTCCATTCAGGCAAGGGCGATTATTTGACCTGTATTTTTATCTTCTTGCCATGCAAAATATTTTAGCATTCAAACATTCAAAAGGACAAGAAGAAAAAGGACAACCGAGCTTTGATTTTTTATGTGATATTGCAAATGTTAATTATACCGATTGTAAACAGAGAAAGTTTTATTTAACAAAGAAAATTCAAAAAGTTATAACAGAAGCAGCTATGCAAATAGAGTTTAATTGGGAAGGGAGCGGAAAATTTAAATATACTCCTGTTTTTTCAATTAAAACAGCACCTCCTTCTCTTCCTGAGAATAGTAGTTTTTCACGCCTTGAACTTTCTTACAAACGTAAAGCCGAAGATTACTATTATGACCAAATTAATGAGGGAAATTTCATAACCTGGCTTAATGATAATTCTCAAGATTTAAACATTAAAATTAATTTATATATTAAAGCCTATCATCTTATTTTCTCACAAAAGATAACGAAAGAACATAAGGATGTGCGAAGATATTTTAAACTATAACAGAAGCCGGGTTTTATCCGGCTTTTTTATTTTTAAGAACTCAGGCTTGTGGAAACATTGGAACAACAGCATGTGGAAACATCGAAACCGCATATCATATGAAATTAAAAACAGTGTATAACCGTATTTAACATCCCAACCTTTAATAAGACAAGCATGTGTAAATGTAGGAATAAAGGATGTGGAAACATCGAAACCACAAACTATACGCAATTAGAAATAAAGTATAATCGTATTCAACCTTTAATAATAAAAGTATGTGGAAATGCAGAGAAACAGCATGTGGGAACATCGAAACCACACGTCATAAGTAATTAGAAATAGAGGATTACCGTATATAATATTCTATAGATTAATAATAAAAGCATGTGGAAATGCAGAAATACAGCATGTGGAAACATCGAAACCATAAATTATAAGCATATCGAAACATTAATATTATCACATATAACATCCTATTCATTAATAATAAAAGCATGTGGAAACATCGAAACCACACGTCATAAGTAATAAGAAACAGAGGATTACCGTATATAATATTCTATAGATTAAAAATAAAAGCATGTGGAAACATCGAAACATTGGTATGATAGCATCTGAAATTTGAACCTTTATTTATGTTTAAATATGCAAGAGCGCAGAAATAGAGCATATAATAAATATATGAATGGGAAATTTATAAAAGAATAACCGTTACTTCTTAAACACCAAGACCTGCTCCGAAGTACCTGTAACAAATTTTTAATTCAACAAAGAGAATTACAAAAACAGTACATATGCGACTTCCATTGCTTAAAGTGGTTGTATGCTTAGAACGTGAGGGGTCAATATAAATTACACACTTAATTTCTTTAAGCCTTATAGCATGTGGAAATGCCGAAACAAATAAGAATCATCTCCAGTCTTGATCTTTTGTTATTGAGGAACAATAGATTTTTTAATAAGATGATTAAGGCTTTACTGTTTTGCATGTGGAAAAGTCGAAACGAAAGCATGTGGAAACATAGAAATAATAACGGTTAAGCATGTGGAAACATCGGAATCATTAGTTAAAAGCATGTGGAAACATCGGAATCATTGGCTACAAGCATGTGGAAACATCGGAATCATTGGCTACAAGCATGTGGAAACATCAAAATCATTGACAAAGCATGTGGAAACATAGAAATGCGGGGCTTGAATTTTAATCAATGGTAATCAAGCAATTATTTAATCAAGCATGTGGATTATACGAAACCCACAAACACGGTTTTTGGAGACAAATTCATACCATAAACAATTAAATAATAAAAACTTAACATTAATTTCAGCATGTGGAAACATCGAAATGTAATATATTAATATATAAACAAATCTAATTAAATATAATATTTCGCTAATTCCACATGCTTTTTCAAAGCATTGTGAAATAGCGAAATAAATATCTTTTTTACAAATATAAAAGACAATAGAGATAAAAAGTTGCGCCCCTTTAACATTTTGACATAAGTAATACTTTTTTAATAATAAAACAAAGGGGGGCGCAACTTTTTATCCAAAATAAAATTTATTTGAAAAATAACAATGTAAAATAGTTCAGATTATAATTTTATATCTTTGAAAAAAATATTTTATGGACTTAATTCTTTGTGAAAAACCCAGTGTGGCAGTTGATATTGCTGATGCTATAGGAAAATTCAAAAAAAATAATGGCTTTATTAATGTTCATGATTATTGTATTACCTGGGCATTCGGCCATCTTCTTCAAATAGACGAAAAAAATATTCCTCAAAAATGGGAACTTGAAACTCTACCTATTTTGCCCGATTTCTATTCTTACAAACTTGTGGATGATAAAATTAAACAGTTTACAATAATTAAAAATTTAATCAAAAAGGCTGAAACGGTTATTATTGCTACAGATGCCGGAAGAGAGGGCGAATTGATAGGAAGGCTGATAATTGAGCAGGCAGGTTGGACCGCCTGGGATAAAACATACAGATTTTGGACATCTGAAGCGCTGACCCCTTTTGTCGTAAGAAAAGAACTGAATAATATAAAACCAATAAATAATTATAACAGTCTTTATTATTCTGCTATTGCTCGTCAGCACTCTGATTTTATAACAGGTATCAATTTTTCAAGATTATTTTCGATAAAATCAAAAACAACTTGTTCCCTTGGCAGGGTACAAACACCTACATTAAATGCAATCGTTACAAGGGACAAAGCAATAAAGTTATTTAAACCACAGGAATATTATTTAATAAAAGCAATATTTACAAAAAAAAATATTCAATTTACCGGTAAACTTTTAGTTCAGGGCAATGATGATGATGAAAGCAAATTAAATAAAGAACAAGCTAAAACCATTTTTGATGATTTAAAAGGAACTGTTTCGGGACAAGTTTTTGCTCTTAACAGGCAGGAAAAAAATGAAGCCCCTCCCCTGCTCCACTCTTTGACTTCTTTGCAAAGAGAAGCAAATAAAATATTTGGATATACAGCTCAACAAACTCTTGACATTGCTCAGAAATTGTACGAAAAACATAAATGTATTTCTTATCCCCGGACAGACAGTAATTATCTGGCGGATTCAGAAGACTCTAAAAAAATGGTAAAACATTTATTGGAAAAATTAGATCGGCAGGAATTATCCGGAAATATAGAAAAAAAAGGGAAAAAGGTTTTTGACAGCAGCAAGTTGACAGATCATCATGCCGTTATCCCTCTAGCCCCTTATAATGGAGATGATGAAAAAGAGGATAATATCTATGCATTGATAGAAAGAAGATTTTTTGGAGCTTTTATGTCAGACTATATTTTTGAATCTACGGAGGCTTTATTGAAAGTAAAACAGTATATTTTTTCAGCGAAAGGAAACAAAGTAATAAAACTTGGATGGAAAGATTTGTATCCTGATGCAGAAAGCGAAGTACTGCCTAATTTAAAAGAAGGAGAAGAGATACATATTTTAAATTTTGACAACAGTAAAAATTTTACAAAGCCACCAGCTTTTTATAATGAAGCTTCGCTACTGGCGTTGATGGAAAAATTGAACCTTGGAACACCCGCTACCAGAGCAGGTATAATCGAAACGCTTATTCTTAGGGAGTATGTAATAAGGAAAAAGAAAAATTTACTTTCAACAGAAAAGGGACAAGAGATAATAAGCTTGTTAGATAATAGCAATATAGCATCCCCGGACATGACGGGCGAATGGGAAAGGCAGTTAGATTTAATATATATAAACAACACCGGGGAAGCCGGATATATAAAATTCTATAACGACAACAAACTATTTGTAGCAAAGGAGCTGTCACGTCTGATGGGCATTACTGTTTCAGAAAATTCTACTAAGCAATTAACGCCAAAGATGCTTGAAATAGCAAAAGAAATGATACATATTTATAACACCAGGATTGATTTAACCGATTTTGATACAGTAAAAACGTTTATAGATTCAAAATTTAAATTAAATCAAGAAGGCATACCCTGTCTTTGTGGAAAAGGAAAGATTCAGATATCCCCTCTTTGTTTTAAGTGTACTTGTGAAAAACAAACCACAGTATTCAGGGAGTATTTTAAAAAGAAACTTACCATTGAAGAAGCGATGAAATTAATTAATGGAGATACTGTTTATTTAACAGGCCTTGTCTCTAAAGCAGGAAAAGCTTTTTCAGGAAAAGCAACCTTAATGGCAGGAGGAAAATTAAATATTGTTTTTTAAAAGACAAGTAAATTTATAAAGTCCGCCTTTTATAGGTATCCCTCTTCCCTATTGCCCATCTTTTTCTCTTTCATCATTTTTTATTTCGCCATTTTTTAACAGGTACTCATAAAGAGCATCGGTTACGATATATTCAAGCGACAGATTTGTCGTAGCGGATACTAATTTTGCTTTTTTAAGTAATACAAAAGGAAGATTTATCCCTTGCTTACCATTTTTGTAGTATTTTTCAGGAATGGGATATTTGCCGTATTTTTTTTCTTTAGGTCGCGAGCCCATTTTAATTTTCCCTGTAATTTTGTTTTGTTTTTGCGATTCAATTTGTTCAGCTTGTTTTATAATTGATTCTTCTCTTTGATAGAATTGCTCGTTCATGTTTTCAGGGTCAAGCATTATTTCTAGTGATGATAACGTGTTTTTTTTAGACATAAATATTTTTTTAGATAAATATAAAAATTGATTTATTGAAATTTTGATAAATACAAAAATTGATTTATTGATTTATCATATTTTCCAGTTCTTCAATAAAGGTTCTGAATTCATTTTTAGTTTTTGGGTTTGTGTTAGATGACTTTAGAATGCTTACTTCATGCAGCTTTTTTTCTTCATAATCAAAAAAATCAGAAATTTCAGATTGCATGACTGAAAGATTGTTTTTTTCCAGTGTAGGTCGGATGATTTTATTCAAACGATTATTTTTTCTCATATTTATAAGACAATGCAATTCTATATCTCCTCCCTTTTTCTGTTTCAATTCTTTATACTTGCCTAAAGTTTTAAAGTAAGTTATACTGCTTTTAATATCATAGATACCGGGTTTAACAGGTATAATAATAATATCGCATAAATATAAAATTTTCGATATTTTATCTTTTTCAGTCGGACTTATTGTTAAGAGACCCGGTAGATCAAGCAGGATAACATCATAATGCATGTGTTTTTCTTTTATGATGTTCCAGAAGTTTTCTATATTGGATTGTTCAATATCGTATGAAAATTGATATTCTTTTCCAAATCTTTTAATATTATCTTGCCTTGTATTGTAAATACTATATTGCATATCAATATCAATAACCAATACTTTTTTGTCGCAATCCTGTGATAAGCTGTTTGCTGTTAATACAGTTAGTGTACTTTTACCACAACCTCCCTTTTGATTGTGAAAACTGATGATTTTAGTTTTAGCTTTCATGTTTCATATTTTTATGTTTTTGCAAATTAAAATAAATTTATTAAAAAATACAAATATTGAAAAATGTAAATATATATAAAAATAAAAATAAATAAATAAATTTATTGAAAAATATAAAAATATATTATTTGAAACATTCAAAAATATATTTATAAAGATATTAAATTATAAATTTATTGAAACATCTAATATTTTATTTATTAAAAAATACAAAAATACATTTATTGATTTATATATAATTCAATAAATATATTAATAAGAAAATCAATTTATAAATAAAATTATTTACATGAGCAATCATTATTTTTTTTGGACAGCAAAATATATTGTTAATTTTATAAATATATTTATTGATTTATCAATAAATATATTTATGTATTAAATCAATAAAGGTATAATAGAATATATATTATAAAAACAATTATATTTGTATTCTAAGATATTTTAGCAAGAAGAGTAATTAAATAACATCGTTAAGCGATTGTTATTTAATTATATAGGTATTTAACAAAGTTAAATAGAAGAATAAAAATGTAAATATTTAGATAAAGTATATTGAAAATTAAGATATTATATTATGAAAAATGTAGAAAAAGAAGGTAAGAAAAAAGAAACCTTACATTTTGCACTCGACAAACAAATTTGTATTAAATTTAATAGTTTATTAGAAAAGAGGCAACTCTATGAAGATAAAAAAGGAAAGATAATTTCTAAGAAACTAACAGCAACCAAGGGTATTGAAGAAGCCCTGTTGTTTTTTATAGATATGGATGTGAACCCTGTTGAGTTTAAAACAAATGATTTAAAAAAAATGTTAAATAATCTTGATAGTAACATGTTTAAATTACGTGATACTATATTTAGTTTTATGCAGGTTCAGGAAAAAAAGATGATAACTAAATTTGATAATTATGATAAATATTTTGTAGAAATTAATAAACTATTTGCTTTTTCAAACCAACGTCAAATTTTAACACATAGTTTATTAATGAGTATTATTGAAAATACAATTGAAGATAAATCGGACATAAAAAACATAATTGATAATTATAAAAAGAAGTTAGAAATAGCAAAGGAAATATTAAAATAAGATGTATATAAAATTAATAAATCCAGTTAAAGATGGCTTAAAAATTTATGATAATTCAAGGAGCTGTGCGCAGGTAACAAATTATTTGGTTCAGGAAAAAGAGGGTAGGGGAGAGGCAGCAATTTTTTTTAATATAGAAAAAGATACATTAACAAAGGAGGAAGCGACCCGTATTATTGATGAAAATGTAAAAGGTTTAAAATCGGGGGATGATAAATTTATAAATATAGCGATTAATCCAAGTGACGAGGAATTAACTTTTATAGGAAATGATAAAGAAAAATTGAAAGAATATACAAAAGAGGTCATGCGGCAGTATGCAGAAAATTTTGAAATAAAAAATAAAGTCAGTCAGGAAGATATTGTATGGGTTGCTACTATTCATGATGAGAGGCATTATAAACACAATGATATATATTACACCGAAGCGGAACAAAAAAAAAATGGAAAATACAAGGGGGATACTAAGCCGGGAATGGAGAACTTTAAAGTTGGAGATAAGAAAGAAGGGTTAAATACACATATTCATGTAATTGTAAGTTGCAGAGATAGAGACATGAAAACAACATTAAATCCGCTGATAGCAAAACAGAACAGGTTTTCTATTTATAATTTTTCCGCTCGAACAAACAAAAGCTTTGCAGAAAAGTTTAACCATTCAAAAACCTTAAAAAATTACAGAACATTTATCAGTAAACAATATCAGGCAAAAGCTTTAAAAAAATTTGAGCAGCTAAGTAAAAGAATAAATTTTTTTATGGATAAAAAAGAATTTAACGAATATTTAAAAACCTGTAAAAGCAAGAAATCTGTTTATGATGCACTTTGTCAATTGTCGCGGGAAAGGAGTACGAATGAGAAATTTCCTACAAGTTTTGTTTTTACATTATTACAAGAAAAAGTTAAAGAATTAGAAAAGAAAGATATTTTGCTGGACAATAATTTTAATAGTAAAAAAGATATTAAAGAAAAAAGTGTGGATATACTTTTATATTTGCCACAAGAATTTTCTATGTTAACAAGTACACAGGATACGAATCAGGATGCAGATTATATACCTGTAAAAAAGAGAAAAAAGAAAAAAGGGAAAAAACGATAATTTTGGATATTCGTAATCCAGTTTATCAGAACAAATTTAAAAGATGAATCAACAAAAGGAGCAGCTTTATTGGTTGGCAACAGTGGTAACAGCAATTGTTATTCTTGACTACATGTTTTTATGCCAGGGGTTTTTATCAAATTACAGTATATCGCAAAAATTCCCTGTATCTTTTGGTTATTTAATACGTCCGTTTTTTGTATTTAATACATGGTTACTTGTAAATACGGGTTTCAGGCATAGAATGAAAAAAAGCAAAGACTTAAATTCTTTTGGTAATAAACTCGTTTCATTATTGCTGTTTGCAATAAGTATTTCCGTATTAATATTTATTCCTGTATTTCCTGTTTGGCTTTCTACATATTTATATCCTGTTATTATTGTTTTATCTGTTTTTACTTCCTTATATGTAAGCCTTGCTTTTAGTAGTAAATTTAAATCAAAGGATGATAAGAGTGATCTTTCCCCCGAAAGAAATAAAAATGAGAATAAATACTCTTTTAACCTTGAAGCAGAAGGAGGCTGGATAAATATAACCAATCCATTTCGAGGCAATTTAATAATAGGAGGAGCAGGTTCCGGTAAATCAAAAAGTTTTGCAGAACCCATTATTGAACAGTTGATACAAAAAGATTACAGCGGTATTTTATATGATTTTAAATTTCCTGAATTAACGAATGTCGTTTACAGTTCTATTATTAATAACAATAAAAAAGTAAGTTTTTATATTGTCAATTTTACAGATTTGTCCCGATCACAAAGAACCAATCCCCTGAACCCTCGCTATCTTTCCAATCTAAGTTACGCAGACGAGTACACAGAAGCTATATTTAATAATCTAATGCCGGAACTTCTTACCAAGGGACCCGATTTTTGGAGCAGGAGTTCAAAGAGTTTGTTTCAAGCTGTCATGTGGTTTATAAAAAAACATCATCCCGAATATTGCACATTGCCTCATGTGATTGCAATATGTCTGAATCCAAACATAGCCCTTACCTTGCAAATGTTAGCAACAGATATTGAAACCCGTGGATTAGTTGCTTCAATAATAACAGCGCATACCAATAAATCAACAGACCAGTTAAGTGGAATAATAGCAACAGTTCAAAGCACGCTGGCGCGTTTAAATACGCAGGAAATATTTTGGGTATTATCAGGAGATGATTTTGATTTGAATATTAATGACCCGGAGGATCCAAAATTTTTATGTTTAGGAAGCTTTCCCACGCTTGTTGATTCATTAGCCCCTGTAATATCGTTAATAATTACAGTTGGTTTAAAGTTGATGAATCAACAGGGAAAACATCACAGTGCCTTTTTGGATGATGAAGCACCCACGCTATATATACCAAAACTGGAACAGATACCGGCAACAGCACGCAGTAATAAAGTTGCTGTTATATATATGGCTCAGGATTTTTCACAGATGGAGGATAAGTTTGGAAAAACAAAACGAGACACAATAATTGCAAATCTCAACAATCAATTTTATGGCAGGATAGGACATAAAGACACGGTTAATTATGTAACAACGATATACGGTAAAGAAGACAGGACTGTTATAAACCAAAGCACATCGAGTTCAAAGGGTCAAAGTGACAGTTCCAGTTTATCATCCAGTGAAAGCACACAGGAGCGACATGTTTTAAAAACACAGGACGTATTTAATTTAAAGCCCGGTGAATTTTGCTGTGTGGTTGTAGAAACAGGCAAATCATATATGAAAGCGCAGCTTAAACAGCCAAAAAAGAATACAAAACATCCTATCCCTGAATTTTCTACAGGTATAGATACGGCAGGTAATTTTACAAAAATTTATGAAGAGTGTGAGAGCATTTTGATTCAATACGATGCAAATTATCAGAAAAAGGAGAATCATATAGATCGTTTATTTGAATAATTCATAAAATGCAAAAATCATGAATCGAGTATGGAATTTAAGGATTAACAGAAAAGTATAATCGGTCCGTTTTTTTACTAGTCCAATGACAGTGCCATAAAAATTCATGAAAATTAATTGCTATGCAGAGCGAATAAAAAAAGATAAAACTATGTTAGAAAAAAAAGGAATTGATTACTCCCATCTTTTAAGCACAATTCGTGATAAAATGGGAAATGAGATTACATTTAAAAGCGGAACAAATCCTGATAAGGATATGTTTTTTGTAAGGAGAAACCCGGCAGGTAAGGCTCTTTATAAAGGTCGTTATCTGAATCAGCTTAAAGAAGGATTGCATCTGACTTTTGATGATAAGGGAAGTATTCCCAGTATGAAATATTATAATCAGGACACAGAAACAGAAATACCCAAAAACATTAAAATATATATGGCTGTGAAAAACGGTGATGATTTTGAAGTAAAAAAAATACTTTCTTTTAATCCTGATTTAATGGATTTAATAACACCAGAAGAATTACAGGGATTCCCTGCAAATGATGATGAAAAACTCAGGGCTTTTTCTATATTAGAATTAGCACTTAAAAATGACAATAAAAAAATTGCAGATTTTCTTATTGATGTAGGAGCGAAACTTACAGATTTTGAAATTAAGAATGTAGCAACAGACACTATCCGAAAACATGATCCACTTTCGTTTGCTATAATAAATTATAACAATTCCCTGATTGATAAAATTATTACTAAAGACCCAGATGTTCTGAAAATGCATCATAGAAAATTAATTAATGATATGAAAAACACGAATGAAATTAATATTCGTGGTATCAGTAATAGTTTAAGAATAATAAAAGAGGAAAACGATAAAAGATTAAAAATGTAAATATTCTTATCATGGAAAATAATTTAGAAAAAGATATATACAAGGATTTATTTATTGCTTCAAACACCTATAATACTTCTGATATCGTCCGCTTAGTTACTGTGGAAAACTGTAATGCTGTTATGCCTGAAGAAATGTTGCATGAATTTTCAACTCGGTATTCTTTATTAGAATCTTCGATAAAAAACAAGGATGATTTTGCTGTTGATTTTTTATTGTCTTATGGTTCTCGAATAGAATCTTATATTATTGAAAATTCAGTGAACGGCACAACACGTGAACACAATCCAATCGGGCTTGCAATTGCGAATGGAAATGAAAACGCTTTAGCAAATATGCTGAGTAGGAGATCCGATTTGCTAACAGAAAAACATGTAGATTTATTTTATAAGGTTGCCGCGAATCGGGAATTAACATATAGTGAATTAAGAGATATTTCAGAAGTGATGGTTCCGGTTTGCAAACAAAATGGAATTGATTTTGACTCGCAAGCTGCTACTATGTTATATGATATCAAGGTAACGCAGGATGATAATTTTAAAAGTTTTTACAATCAGCTTGTAAATGCAGAAATGGGACCTATTGAAAATGTCAATAAGAAAGAGTTGAATGAATTCATGGCGGTTTTAAGAGACAGTAAAACGGGAGAAGTTATATACTCAGGCGAATTCAAATACGGAAGAAAAGATGGTATGCACTTTAATGTTCATGATAGGAATTTGCAGGTTTCATGTTTTGAAATGGGACGAGAACTTAAGGTCCCCACAGACATTGAAATGTTTATAGCTTTAAAGAATAACAATATGCGTCAGGTTGAGCTATTGACAAGCAGGGCAACAATAGATTGTCTTCAACCTCAGAATATAGATTTTTTTCCTGAAAGAGAAAACGGACGATTAAGTTTGCTTGAAACAGCTATTGCAGAAGGTAAAAATGAAATAGCAAAACACCTGATTGACTCAGGGAGTAAGCTTGATAAATTTGAGATAAATGATGTTAAGAAGGGTATAACAAGAGAGCATGACCCTTTAATGGTTGCGATTAAGAATAATAATACTGAAATTTTTGATTATTTATCAAAAAAGAAACCTGAGCTGGTAACAGAGCTGCATATGCAAGAATTACATAAATTGCAAAACAAAGCACGATTTGATCAGACAGTCAACAAGAGTCCAGAGTATGCTTTCAAAGAATTAGATTTTAAGTTAAAAAAGGCAATACAGGAAGGTAATATTGATGAAGCAAAATCATTTATATTAAAAGGGGCAGATGTAAATGCAATTGAAAAATCAGATTTAATCAACCTGAGTGAAGAGCAAAAGAGTACTCTTAAAGAAGTATTAAAAAGTAGTATATCTGAAAAGCCTAGGCTGGATGGTTCCGCAGACTTAAAGATATAACAAAAGGGAGCATAGTTGCTCCCTTTTGTTATAAAGGGTATTTGTTCAGAACAATATACTAAAATGTATGTAAATTTAGAAACTAATATTTTTAACTGCTGTAATCCTGCGCTAGAAAAGAAATGCTGTAATCCTTTTTATAAAGTTATTTATAAATTCTGACAAAAATATATAATCAAACTACTACACTGATTTTACTTTTATGTATATGAATTAGAATCAATATTTTATACAAACGATGAAGAAATTTTAATAAAAATTAAAGTAAATTTGTGTATAGACCCTACTAATTTACTTTATATTTTTTGTTTAATAATTTTTTTGATTTCATTTTCGCCGATATTTTTTTTACGATTTTATTTGACATACAATTTTGTATTTCGATATAAGCGATATTTTGTTTTTACGTATTATTAATCATTCACGAAATGTAAAATCTTAAGTAATAAAATCCGTCCACGGAAAATAGAATGATTCAATTGAAGAGTGAATAAACAATATATTTATTAATTTAATTTAAAAGTAAGATGGATACAAAAAAAAGCAAAGAATTATCTGAAATTACAGCAAATTTTGGTAAAGCCGGCGAGACAAGAAAAGTTGAAAAAGAGGGTAAACAGTATGATGTTACTGATTTTTCTGTTGTGATTAACGAAAAAGACAAAGAGCCTAAATGGATTAATTGTGTGGCTTGGGGTGATAAAGCTTCAAAAGAAATCAGTGAAATAAAGCCCGGAACAGAATTACATCTGTCAGGAGTGATGAAGCAAAACGAACATGAAGGAAAAACCAGAGAGACTTTTACTGCTTATTCTTTTGCTCCAACTATTCAGGAAAGGCAGGGCTTTGTTGTAAGTGATATAGAGGCAAAAATAGTGGGGAATGAAAATAACTTACAGGTAGCAAATTTCAGTATTGGTATTAATAAAGGAAAAGAAGAGCCTGAATTTATCAAATGTACTGCATGGAATAAAGTTGCAGAACAGGTTAACGGGTTAAAAAAAGGAGATGAAATTCTTTTACATGGAAAATTTGGAAAAGATAAAATTGACAACATTGTGTTGGAAGTCAATAAGGTTCAGGTAATATCTTTAAAACAGGACAGGCTTGATGCATCCTTGATGAAGGCGGTTAAAGAGGGGGATGTGAATAAGGTTACTGAAACAATAAAAAATGGAGCAGACATTCAAAAAGTAACACCGGAACACATAAAGGCGCATGATCCGGAAATGCAGGAATTGCTTAAACAATCCATGAAAACGGGTATTGCAGAAAATAACAATTTGACTCCCAATGTTACTGAAAAGGCGCAAGGGATGAAAATCTAAAATAGGGAGCGAAAGCTCCTTTTTTATTTTAATGTGAGATTTACAGTTAAATGAAAAAATTTCTATTTACTTTATTTTTATTAGGATTTTATGGTACTCTTTTTTCCCAGGAAGAAGATCCATTCGGAACCATCCGAATAAATAACTTTATGGACTCTTTAGATAATATTGAATATATCCAGAAGTATACGGTGGATTCAGCTCCTGTTATTTCGGAAACAAACCAGATAACGGATACAAAAAAATCGGAAGTATCCTATCTGGACATTCGGGAAAAATTAGATGCTTTAAAGAAAAAATCTCCCATTGCTTTTGAAGCTACAGATGATATCGTAAAATCAATATTGTATTATCTGAAATACAAAAGAAAAAGCGTATCTGTTTTGATGGGACTTTCAAAAATTTATTATCCCTTATACGAAGAAGTTTTTATTAAGCATGGTTTGCCGCAGGAGTTAAAACATCTGAGTGCCGTAGAGAGTGCTTTTATTCCTTACATTACATCCCCGGCAGGAGCGAGGGGATTATGGCAGTTTATGCCCCAGACGGCTAAGGGTTATAAGATGAATATAGATTATTATACAGACGAGCGTTGTGATAAGTATAAGAGTACAGAAGCGGCTTGCAGGTATTTAAAAGATTTGGGAAAAATGTACAAAGGAGATTGGTTACTGGCTATGGCAGCATACAATTGTGGTCCGGGAAATGTGAATAAAGCAATCGCGAGGGCGGGGGGGAAGCGGACATATTGGGAAATATATAATTACTTGCCCAAAGAAACACAAAACTATGTACCCCGTTATATAACATTAACTTTTGTTTTGACGTATGGGAAAGAGTATGGAATCAGCCCTATGCCGAATAATTATTTTATAAAAACAGATACAATAACAGTAAGAAAAAACATATCGTTTGCGGAGTTGAGTGATAAATTAGGATTAAGGGTAAATGACATAAAATATTTTAATTCCGGATTTATTGCCGGAGTTATCACGCAGGGAAGTTATCTTGTTTTGCCGGAAGAAAAGATATCGGATTATATAACAAAAATAGAGCAGGGTAGGGTAGGGGTCAATAATTCGGTAAGCGGTAACAAGGATGAAAAAGTAAGCGGTAAAACTTTAAATTCGATTAATGAGAAGCCCCGGGAAGAGACAAAAGAGCAGGGCAAGGAAGAAGTGCCGGAAGAAGAATTTGACCCATTTGGAACAATTAAGAGGGGGGAGTGAGCTTGCTTGTATAATAGACATTTTAATAAGCACAGGATAAATACTATCATTTATAATGAAATTAAAAAAGGCAAAAGCTTTAAACAAGTTTGAGATAAGCTGGAATAATAATTATTTTTTACTATGTGATTTCAGAAAGCATTTTGGCCATTGTGATGTACCACAAAATTGGGATGAAAATCCGGTTTTGGGTCGTTGGGTTATCCGGCAACGTGTATATAAAAGAAGGCTCACAGAAGAAAGGGTAAACCAATTAAATAGGATTGGTTTTACCTAGCATATTTTTGATACAGCCTGGGAAGAAAAATACAGAGAATTGTTTTTGTTCAAAAAGAAATTTGGTCATTGCAATGTATCAAAGGGGATGGAGGAATATGTGCCCTTAGCAGAATGGTTGGCAAAATAAAGAAAAGGCAAGAAGACCAAAGCAAGTCGTATGACGCAGTATAAAATTGACAAGCTTGAATTATTAGGGATAGATTGGTCTATATATGTAAGACCAGGATGGGAAAAACAATATGAGGAATTGGTAAGATTCAAGAAAAAAAATGGACATTGCAGGGTGCCGCAAAAATTCAAGGAGAATAAATCTTTGGCAAACTGGGTCTCAATTCAGCGTCGTGATAAATACAAATTATCTGAAGAACAAATTGAAAAATTAAATGCAGTAGGATTTATTTGGAAGGTATTAAAGAGATAAACGGATATACCTTCTTTCATTTTTGAATAGACCTATTCATTTCTACTACTACTAATAGTACATCAATATTCCTTTCATTAATAATTATTCTGGGTTATTTGAATCCGTTTTTGCGTCATGTTGTATAACATGTTATTTTTTTATAACTGCAATTTTATTTCAGTGAGGGGCTTTATAATTGTAAAATATTTCTATTCTATAAATAATTAATAAAAACCTATAAGTATGAAAAATCAAAATTTCCTTACCCTGATTTTTGTAATA
>Ga0209417_1002049_pt1 | contig 33385 bp, 30 predicted proteins | sample RifGroF2_FD_184002 | JGI IMG/M metagenome (GOLD analysis project Ga0209417, IMG submission 184002) | Groundwater microbial communities from Rifle, Colorado, USA - Groundwater F2 (SPAdes) (version 2) | ecosystem: Environmental > Aquatic > Deep subsurface > Groundwater | place: Rifle, Colorado... | reverse complement strand
AGCATGAAAGTAGAAATAACAGCACAAATAGGATTTGCCGAATTGGCATTATCAAAAAGAAAAATCAAAGATGTTTTTTTTAATCAGATCAACATTGTTATTGATTGGAAGCCAATAAGTCGATTGATTAATAAATATTACCAAAAAGGGGAAAGTGCCATAGGAAGACCTTCTTACGACGGTTTAGTATTGTTTAAAATCTGCTTGCTACAAACATGGTATGGCTTAAGCGACTACGAAGTAGAAGATCAGGTAAATGATCGTATTTCATTCAGCAGATTTGCAGGCATAAGCATGGATGAAAAATCACCAGACCATTCAGTTATAAGTAGATTCCGCACGGCACTTACACAAAGAAATGCTTATGATAAAATATTACAATCAATTAACCATCAACTTGAATTAAAGCAGATAATAGTAAAACAAGGGATAATAGTAGATGCCTCAGTAAGCGATACACCAAGAAAACCCAAAGGCAAAAAAGAGTATGAAATAGTTGAAGACAGAAAAGAAGATGAACATCCAGTATCAAAAGCAGAACCTAAGATTAAACCTGGAGTTGACATTGATGCAAAATGGATTAAGAAAGCAGGAAAACTTAGATATGGCTACAAACAACACACGGCAACTGATGAGCAAGGATTGGTTTTAGGGATTGTTACTACCTCAGCAAACGAAAGTGATATTAAACATTTAGAAGATGTGCTATTGAAAGTAAAACCCAAAGCAAGAATATGGATAAAAGCAGACAAAGGTTATAAAAGTAATGAAAATGATAATGTTATAAGTAATTTAAAACTAAGGAATCACATTATGTTAAAAGCTTCAAAGAACAAAACATTAACAGAAAGAGAGTTAAAGTTTAACAAACTCATTAGTAAAACAAGATACATTGTAGAACGAACTTTTGGTTCAATAAGAAGATGGTTTAATGGAGGAACAGCTAGATATATTGGACTAGAAAAAATGCACACCCAACATTTAATGGAGGGTATTGCATATAATTTATATCGAACACCTGGGATTATTGTGTCCAATTGTCAAAAATAAAGGGAAAAGCACCCAAAATAGGGTGCACTCTATCCAATATTCATCAATAAATTGACTAAATTTTGACAAATCATTAACAAAATCTAAAAAATTATTGAGATTTAATAACGAAATTATTAAATCAAGATTATTGCAACGGTCTCATTTTATATATTAATGATATAGAAACGACTCCACTAATTAGAATTTGCTAGGTTGGCATTATCAAAAAGATAAAAGATCGTATTTCATCTAGTAAATGTGGATAAATAAGCATATTTTATAACAAAATAAAATTAAAGATTTCTCCACACCATCACTAATTATCAAAACACTATAAATCAATCAATTACAAAAAAAACATTTAACTTGCTAATTTTCATTGCGTTACATGCTATTACTTCGCCTTTACTTCACCCTTACTTCACCCTAAAGTTACCATAACCCTACCTCGCTTATTAAAACACTGACAATAAGTATAATATATAAATATAGCAAAACATAACACATGCCTGTCTAAGACTATTTTTTGTGTAAACCTATTTTAGGACGATACACCTTATATAGTACCTTTATAGTACCTTTCATGTACCTTTCATGTACCTTTCATGTACCTTTCATGTACAGTAATAGAATTTTTATGCTAATAATCAGTTGTTTGCACAATTAAATGAAAATCAATCTCATACAACTTTTTGAGTATCTTGTAATGTACTCAAAAGCTATCTAAATAGCTAAGTAATTGATTGTCAATATTAATAATTTATTACAAAAAAATATGAATATATCAAGTTGTTATAATTAAAATCGTTGTAATGCAAAAAATTAAAAATAATAAATTTAAATAACTATCAAACAACTTTTTATATTCAATCATTTTACATATTTGTAGCATGGATTCAGAAATACCACCCAAAATAGTATGCACACATAGCAATAATCATTAATAAATTGATTAAATTTTGATTAATCAATAGCAAAATATAAAAAAATATTGAAATTTAATAACAAATTTGTTAAATTGTGCTTTTACAATATTCTCATTTTGTTTTGAAATAATATTTTTTTCTTGAAGAATTGTTCTTATAGAGCTTTATATAATTACAATTTACAACTTTTATAGAAACATTCTAAGCACAAATTTCTAAAATTGAATAAATATAAAAATAACCAAATTTATAAAATTAAAATGATGTAGTAGCTGTTTATAAATTAAATTTATTTTAAATTAGGATTCTTTTATAAAAAAATATTTTTATTTTTGCGAAAATATTAACTAAATAGGCTTGTCTTATGTTGTTTAATTCATTTGATTTTTTATTATTTTTTCCAATAGTAACTTTTCTATTTTTTGTATTACCTCATAAATTTCGTTGGCTAATGCTTCTTGCTGCAAGTTGCACATTTTACATGTTTTTTATATGGTATTATATTTTTATTTTAGGTATAACTATTACAATTGATTATATTTCGGGTATTTGGATAGAGAAAACAGTTAATCCTCGTAAAAAGAAATTATTTCTTACCTTGAGTATAATAAGTACAAGTCTTGTGTTGATTATTTTTAAATATTTTAATTTTTTTATAACAAATGTTAATGATATTGCAAACATGATTGGATGGAATTATTCCATTTCAGCCCTGCAATTAATTTTACCTATAGGCTTATCTTTTCATACTTTTCAAAGCTTAAGCTATGTTATAGAAGTATATAGAGGTAAGCAGAAAGCAGAAAAAAACTTTGGCATTTTTTCTCTTTATGTTATGTTTTATCCTCAATTAGTTGCGGGTCCAATAGAAAGGCCTCAAAATCTTTTACATCAGTTTCATAATGTTCATAAATTTAATTTTGATGATGTTTCAATTGGTTTAAAACAAATGCTTTGGGGTTTTTTTATGAAGCTTGTAGTTGCAGACAGGGCTTCGATTTATGTAAATGCAGTTTATAATAATTCCGATAATCACAATGGATCAACTTTTATTGTTGCTACGTTATTTTTTGCTTTTCAGATTTATTGTGATTTTGCAGGATATTCAAATATAGCAATAGGTAGTGCTCGAGTTATGGGTTTTAAGCTAATGCAAAACTTTGATAGGCCATATATGTCAAAAACTATTTCTGAATTTTGGAAAAGATGGCATATTTCTTTATCTACATGGTTTAGAGATTATTTATATATTTCTTTGGGAGGGAATAGAGTTTCTTCATTTAAAAGATATTTTAATCTTTTTATAACATTTGTTGTTAGTGGTTTCTGGCACGGAGCAAGTTGGACTTTTGTAATATGGGGTGGATTAAATGGTTTTTATCTTATCTTGGGAATATTTAAAAATAGGTTTTTCGAGAAATTAAACATTTTAAATAAGGATAGTGCTTTCAATAAGTTTACATCGATAGTTACGACATTTGTTTTGGTTTGTATTACATGGGTTTTTTTTCGGGCTAATACTACAACAGAAGCTTTTGATATTATAAAAAAAATATTTTCTCCATCGGGAAAAGTATTTCTTCCAAATGGGCCCGATATAACGGCTCCAATATATGCTTTTTTTGCGATATGTCTATTGATTGCAATTGAAATAAAACATGAGTTTTTTGATGATAAGTTTACAATTTTTAATAATAAATTGGAAGTAGTAAGACTATTTGCTTATGTATCGCTTATTCTATTTATTTTGATGTTTGGTGTTTTTGATGGAGGACAGTTTATTTATTTCCAATTTTAATAATTAAGGAGAGAAAATATGGAGTATAGAAGATTTTTTATTCAATTGGTAAAATTTATTATTATTCTGATTGTGTTTGATATAGTAATAGGGTTGAGTATGCGGCACTTATTTTTTAGTCAAACTTCTGGGAAGTATTATAGAATTAGTTACCCATTAGAAAAGACAACAGATAGTTTAATTATTTTTGGAAGTTCTCGAGCTAATAGGCATTATTCTCCTAGTATTTTAACAAAAGAAACAGGAGTGTCGTGTTATAATGCCGGTATGCAAGGTAAAAATATAGTGTTTACAGATGCTATTCAAAAAGTTATTCTTACAAGACATAAACCAAAGATGATTATCTTAGATATTAATCCTCATGAACTTCTAGAGAATCCTGTTCAATATGATAAGTTAGGGGATTTAATTCCTTATTATTTTAAATACGAAGAGCTTTTAAGGCCATATATTAACAAAAAGAGCAAATATGAAAACATTAAATTGTTATCTATAACATATCAATATAATTCTACAATTCTCCATATTTTGAAATATAAGTTTTTGCCACAAAAAGATGATAATGGATATCTGCCAGTGAAAGGAACAAATATTAAAATAGGGAAAGAAGAATTAAAAGAATCAAAGAATCAATCAGTAAAAAATATTGATAATTATTTTGCAGAATCATTAGAATCATTTATTAAAAGAAGCAAAGATTTGAAAATTCCTATAATTTTAGTTGTTTCTCCAATGTATAAAAGCAATTTAAAAAATGATGACAAATCATTTAATTTAATAAAAAAAATTGCAAATAAATATAATGTTCAAATTCTTAATTATTTAAATTCTCCTGAATTTGATAACCCGGAATTATTTTTTGATGCATTACATTTAAATAATGTTGGTTCAAAAAAGTTTTCCGAAAAATTTGCACAAGATCTTAAAAATATTTTTTTAATTAAAGATAATATAACTGCAGAATAATTGCCAGAATCATGACATTTTGTCCTACACACAATTAAATTATTTAAAAGGTTATTGTAATTTGGTTAATTATTTTTTGTATTATTGTGGTGTATTTTTTTTAGTTTAAATATCATATTCAGTAGATTAAATTCATATTTGTATAATCGTAAAATAGTATATTATGAATTATAAATTATCAGACATTATTGATATAGAAAAAACCTATACTTTACTAAATAGTTTCTATACATTAACAGGATTTACTACAGCAATTCTTGATATTGATGGTAATTTAATTTATACAAAAGATAAAGAGATTCTTGGTGCTGGTTGGCAAAAAATATGCCTTAATTTTCATCGAAAACATCCTGAAACCAACAAAAAATGTATTGAAAGCGACACAACTCTTTCAACTATTATGGGTGTGGGCAAAAACTATGCTTGTTATAAGTGTCACCAAGGGATGATTGATGCGGCTGTCCCTATAATTATAAAAGGAAAACATTTTGGGAATCTTTTTGCTGGGCAGTTTTTATTTGAGGCTCCTAATATTGATTTTTTTATTCAACAAGCTAATAAATATGGTTTTGATGAAAAAGAATATATTGAGGCATTATTAGAAGTGCCTATTTTTTCTGAAGAGAAAGTTAAGTTAGCAATGAATTTTCTATCAAGCTTAGCAGAATATATAGGAGAAAGTGGAATAAAACAATTAGACTTATTGGAAAAGAACAGAGAGTACAAAATATTAAATGACAATTACCTTTCTCAAAATGAAGAATATATTTCTCTTAATGAAGAGTATTTAGCTCAAAATGACGATTTAAAAAAAGCTATTGACAAAATAGAATTAAGTGAGAAAAAATATAGTCAGTTATTTAGAAAAATGACAAATGGTTTTGCATTACATAAAATAATATTGGACAAAAAAGGCAAGCCTTTAGATTATGTTTTTCTTGAAGTTAATAGTGCTTATGAGCAATTAACTGGATTAAAAATTGAAAATATTATAGGAAAAACAGTTAGGCAAATTATTCCAGAAATAGAACAATTTTGGATAGATACTTATGGTCAAGTTGCATTAACTGGAGAAAATATATCTTTTGAGCAATATTCTAAACCTCTAAATAGTTTTTTTAGTATTGTTGCTTATTCTCCAGAGAGGTTTAAATTTTGTGTGATTGTTGAAAATATTACAGAAAGAAAACAATTAGAATTAGAAGTTGCAGCTCAAAATGAAGAGCTCTCTTCTACAAATGAAGAAGTGCATGCTGCAAATGAACAATTATTTGTTACCAATAAAGAGCTAGAACATTCAATAAGAAAACTCGAAGAGAGTGAATGTAAATATAAAGGACTATTAGAGAGATTGCCAAACATTGTAATGCTTCTTAATTTAAAAGGCAATATAGTTTATGTTTCTTCTTCAATAAAACCAATTTTAGGATTTGAACAAAGTGAAATTATTGGGAAAAAAATAAATGTTTTAATAAGCAAGAAAGAAGATATAAAACTATTTAGAAATATAATAAAAAATGCATCAAATGGTTTTCCTTTAGAAACAATAAACATATATCAATCAAAGAAGGATGGAAGCGAGATATTGGTTGAGTTAATATTTATTCCAATATTTGAAAACAACAAAATTAATGGAGTACAAGTAATTGCAACAGATATTACCGAAAAATTAAAAATAGAAAAACTTGAACGGGAAAAAATAATGCTTGATAATATTGCTAAATCAAAACAGCAATTTCTTGCAAATATGAGCCATGAAATTAGAACTCCAATGACAGGAATATTAGGTATAACAGAAATACTAAAACAAACAACAAAGCTAGATGAACAACAAAATTTTTATACCGACATAATCCTTTCATCATCTGAATCTCTATTAAATATATTAAATGACATTTTGGATTTATCAAAAATTGAAGCTAACAAAATGGAATTACAACCATTATGGTTTGACTTTACTAAAAATATTAACACAATAAAAAATCTCTTCTCTGCTTTAACAACGAAAAAGGGAATATATTTTGACGTGCAAATTGCTTCAAATTTTCCATCTAAGATATTTGCTGACAAAAATAGACTGAATCAGATAATAACAAACTTTGTAAGCAATGCAGTGAAGTTTACAGAGAAAGGAACTGTTAAATTATGTGTAGATATTTTAGATAATAAAAATAGTGGTGTTTTAAATAAAAGTAATCTCGTAAATATCATAGTAAAGGTTATTGATACAGGAATTGGAATAAGTGAATCTTTTCAGGAAAAAATATTTGAAAGTTTTACTCAGGCAGACATATCAAAAACAAAAACTTTTGAAGGGACTGGACTTGGACTTACAATTTCAAAGAAATTTATAGAATTGATGGGGGGAGAAATAGGATTAAAAAGCAAATTAGGAAATGGCAGTGAGTTTTGGTTCTCTTTTTGTGTGCCTTTTGAATACGAAGAATTTAATATAAATACAGAAGAACAAATAGAACAAAAAATACAATTTGGATTTAATGTATTATATGCCGAAGATAAGTTAACAAATCAAATGGTTGTAGAATTAATGTTGAAAAACTTAGGTTGCTCTGTTGATATTGCAAATAATGGCTTGCAGGCAGTCGAAATGGCTTTAAAAAAGAAATATGACATTATATTTCTTGACATCATGATGCCTATTATGGACGGAGTAGAAGCATTTAAAGAATTACAGAAAAAAATAAAAAAAGAAGAAATGCCATACATAATATGCATTACTGCAGGGACAATGGAAGGGTCTGCCGAATATTATATACAACTTGGGATGGATGATTATCTAAGTAAACCTTTTAAGATAAATGACATTATAAAAAAAATTACTCCTCTAATATATCGTCAAAAAAATCAACATATTGATTAACTATTTTCTCCCAAGTATAGTTATTGGTAATTCTTGTTCTAGATTTTTCTCTATAAGAAACTAATTTTGCTGTATTCTTTTCCGTATTTTCTATAATTAAAGTAAGAGCACCCTCTTCTTGCTTAAATAAAAAACCGTAATTATCATTATCAAGCATTTCTCTACTAAAAACAGTATCTATTGCTATAATTCCACATCCATAAGCAAGAGCCTTTAACATTGTGGGATTCGTGCCACCAAAAGCATGACCATGAAAATACGCAAAACAATTATGATACAGCTCTGCAAGCTCGTCCTGATTAGTAACATATCCCGTAAAAACTAATCTATCATCATTTATAGACTTAATGTTTGATGCATATTTATCATTATAAGGGACATCGCCCACTATAACTAATTTTTTTGCTGTATTAGACTTTGTAAATTCATTAACAATAAAATCCGCATTATTATCTGGAATTAAACGGCCAACAATTAAATAATATTCATGCTTTTCGATGTTCCATTTAGAAATTAATTCTGGATTTTTTGAATACCTAATATTGGCACCATAAGCAATAACAGCAGAATCAGCATTAAATAATTGTTTGTATATTTTTTCCATTTCGTAAGAGTCTGTTATGATATAATCAAAAAAACGAACAGACAGACGTGATGCAAGGTAGAAATATTTTGAGCCTAAGCCTTTCCATTTGGGACGCAACCATTCTAATCCATCTACATTTATCGCTGTTTTTTTTCCAAATAATTTTGTAAATATTCCAAAAGGTCCATTTGCCGAATTAACTACAAGAATTACATCATATTTTTTAAAACAAGCATGTATTATTGATTGAAAAGAATGAACAAATTGACTTAAAGTCTTCTTTTCTATCGTATTTATATATACTAAATTAACCCCATTTACTTCTTTTGGATATGATTTAAATAAATTCTTATGACAATAAACTGTTATCTCATAATTTCGTTTTACCAACCTCTCCGATAGTTCTTTTACAAATGTTTCGTATCCACTATATACATAAGGATAACCCCTAGATCCTATAATTGCAATTTTTATTTTATTTTCACTCATTTTTGTTTTATACTTCTTTGGATATATGCCGCTTGTTTTAATAAAAACTCTCCCCCTTTTGACAAATGAGTGGCGTTATACTTAAATATTTTGCCTTCATCGTCAATAATAATATTTGTTGGAAAAGTTTTAACATTATAATCTTCTAATATTTTTTTATTTGTTGTATTGTTGGCTATTAAATTATACCATTCAAAATTTTCATTTAATAGATATTTTTTTAGCATTTTATCATCATTGTCTGCAAAAATAGTAATAAAAACTATACTGTTGTTATACTTCTTATATGCATCTTTTATAATTTCTATTTCTTCTAGGCATGGTATATATGATTTTTTAAGAAATGTAATAAAAACAAACTTTCCCTTTAAATCTGATAATTTTACTAATTCTTTAGTATTATCATTTATTTCAAAATCTGGGGCTATAGTTTCTTCTTTTAGTGTATTTATTTTTTTTATAATATTTTTCGCAATTAACTTGTGTTCTTCAAACTGTGCACTATCTTTTATATATTCTAACAAATTAATTATTACAGATTGTTCAAAGCATCTTTTATAATAACATTCATACAAGTTCTTTAAAATTACTAATTCTTTTACTCTTTCATTTGGAATTATAACTGTATCATCTATAATTTTTGCCAATTCTTTATAAGTACAATTATTATTTATCAAGCTAATTATTGTGTCTTCTTTTTTATTTGCTATTAAATATTTAGTATATAAATTAGAGAAAAAGTCCATATATTCTACATTATCATATAATAATGGCTGACTTTTTATGTATTCTTTAACTAATGTTTTTTCGCTTTTAACTTGTATATACTGTTCCATTGCAGCGACCCTATACTTTACATAATTGTTAAAATATAGATTATTACTTTCTGGGAATTGTTCTTTTATTAAGATTCTAAATGTATCCGCAAGCGAATAATTTCTATAACGTAAATTTTTATAATTAGCAGATAGAAAATAATTATAAAAATCATTAAACTTTTGAATATTATTATGCAAACAACTTTTTAACGAATCTTCTAAATTAGTGCTGACATATACTTGACGCAAATTGTAGTTTATTTTATCATCAGTTACATCTGTATCTGGATTTTTTATAATAATACTGTATGTTGAATCAGGCTCTACATAAAACTCCGATTTAACATTACCTATACTGAAATAAACCAAATTACTTTGTTTTACATTTAAAATAAGTTTGAAATAACCATTACTATCTATACGTTCCGTACATAACACACTATCAATAGGAGTTATAAAATCAACATAACATTTTATTGCAATGTATTCTGATTTAAAATATGGAGCATATCCATTAATAATTACATTTTGAGCATTTAAAATGTTTATTAAAAAAGTTAGAGAAAAAATAAAGAAGACTTTTTTTTGCAGCATCTGTATATTTTTAAAATGCTAAATTAGTAAAAAATAAAATTCAAGGTAATATTTTTTATAACTATCCTCCTTTTGATCATAAACCCCAATTTCCCATTAGAAATTATTAACATGAAGCTTTTTTACTATTTTAAAACTATCATACGACAGATATAGAGCATACATGTAGCATTAGATGCGTTTTTAATATATTTTGTTGGGAATTTTTAAATAAAAGAAGATTTTTTTAATAATAATTTTGTTATTATTACAATTCTTTTTAATTTTGCAGTCGAATTTAAAAAAAAGTATGTAAAATGGCAAAAAAGAGTAAAGAAGCAAGAGTGCAAATAATACTTGAATGTACAGAGCATAAAACAAGTGGTTTACCTGGTACATCGCGTTATATTTCTACAAAAAATAGAAAAAATACACCAGAAAGACTTGAAATAAAAAAGTATAATCCTATTTTAAAGAGATACACTATACACAAAGAAATTAAATAATATAATAAAATGGCAAAGAAAGTTGTTGCAACATTAAAATCCGATTCTGGTAAAGATTATGTAAAAGTAATTAAGATGGTTAATTCACCAAAAACAGGTGCTTATTGTTTTAAAGAAGAAATCTTGCACAAAGATTTAGTAAAAGATTTTTTTGACAAAAAATAAAAGATAAAAAAAATAAAGAAAATAAGCTCTTTCCTAAAGATATTTAAGGGAAGGGCTTATTTTCTTTATTGATATATTAAAAAAAGAGTTGTTTTCGACATGATTTTAAATTAAAAGAAATAAGACAAAAACACTATGGGTTTATTTAGTTTTTTTTCTAGGGATAAAAAAGAGAGTTTAGATAAGGGTTTAGAAAAAACCAAGACTGGTGTTTTATCTAAGATTGCCAAAATTATTGTTGGTAAATCAAAAGTTGATAGCGATGTTTTAGATAATTTAGAGGAGATCCTTATAGGTTCAGACGTTGGTGTCGAAACTACAATAAAAATTATAAAACGCATAGAAGACAGAGTTGCTAAAGATAAGTTTTTAGGCACATCAGAGCTTAATAATATTTTAAAAGAAGAGATCGCAAGTTTACTAACAGAAAATAATAATAATGATAGCACAGAAATATCTTTTCCTAAATTAGATGTTCCTTATGTAATTATGGTTGTTGGTGTTAATGGCGTTGGGAAAACAACTACGATTGGAAAGTTAGCAAATCAAATAAAGAAATCTGGACGTAGTGTTGTTATTGGCGCATCAGATACATTTAGAGCCGCTGCCGTTGATCAACTAACAATTTGGGCTAATAGAGTTAATGTTCCTATAGTGTCTCAAGGCATGGGTGCAGATCCCGCATCAGTTGCTTTTGATACAGTGACATCTGCTATTTCAAAAGGAACAGATGTTGTTATTATTGACACAGCGGGAAGATTGCATAACAAAGTAAACTTAATGAATGAGTTAAGTAAAATAAAAAAAGTAATGCAAAAGGTTATTCCAGATGCTCCTCATGAAATATTATTAGTTTTAGATGCTTCTACTGGTCAAAATGCAATAGAGCAAGCAAAACAATTTATAAAAGCTACAGAAGTAAACGCATTAGCACTAACCAAATTAGATGGAACTGCAAAAGGAGGAGTTGTTATAGGAATTTCGGATCAATTTAAAATACCTATAAAATATATAGGCATAGGTGAAGGTATTGATGACTTGCAAGTTTTCAATAGACTTGAATTTGTGGACTCTTTATTCAAAAGCAATTAATGCCAAAAAAAATAAATTTTATAACTTTAGGTTGTTCAAAAAATAAAGTTGATTCAGAATATTTATTGAAACAATTTGAATGCAATGGATATTTTGTTGACTTTGAAAATTATACAGACGATTTTGATATTGTAATAATAAATACTTGTGGTTTTATTCTTGATGCAAAAGAAGAATCAATCAATACGATTATTTCTTTTATAAAAGAAAAACAAAAGGGGAAATTATCTTCTATAATAGTTTTTGGATGCTTAATAGAAAGATATAAAGAAGAATTGACAAACGAATTGCCTGAAGTAGATGCTTTCTTTGGAATAAATTCTCATAAACAAATTCTTCAGTTTTTAGACTCAAAATATAATATTGAATACGAAAATAAAAGAATAATAACAACCCCATCTCATTATTCGTATTTAAAAATATCTGAAGGTTGCAATCGAAGATGTTCTTTTTGTGCAATACCAATAATTAGAGGACGATTAGTGTCTAAAAATGTAGAGGATTTGTTAGAAGAAGCAAAATACCTTTCTCAAAAAGGAGTAAAAGAATTAATTCTAATAGCACAGGACTTAACAACTTATGGTACGGATTTATATAAAAAAAATAAGCTTGATTATTTACTAAATAAGTTGTCAGACATAAATGATATAGAATGGATTAGACTTCATTATGCTTATCCTGCAGGTTTCCCAATAAATATACTAAATACAATAAATTCTAACGAAAAGTTTTGCAAATATATTGATATTCCAATCCAGCATATAAGTGACCATGTTTTAAAGTCAATGAAAAGGGGCATATCTAAAGAAAAAACAAAAGAATTATTATACACTATTAGAGAAAAAGTTTCAAATGTAGCTATACGAACAACATTAATTACTGGATATCCAAATGAAACGGAAGAAAATTTCGCAGAGTTATATGACTTTGTAAAAGAATTTCGTTTTGAACGATTAGGCGTTTTTGGATATTCCGCAGAGGAAGGTACTGCAGCTTACAATATTAAACAAATAAATTCTAAAAGAATAATAAACAGCAGAATCCAAAAAATAATGAAAATACAAGAAAAAATATCTGCTGAGGTAAACAAACAACACTTAAATAAAAAGGTAAAATTGATTATTGACTCAAAAGAAGAAAATTACTACATAGGCAGGACACAATTTGACTCACCAGAAATAGACAATGAAGTTTTTGTGAAAACAAAAAAACATCTAAATGTAGGTCAGTTCTATGATGCTTTTATTTATGATTCAGGTAATTTTGAATTATTTGCAAAAGTTTAAATAAATTATATTTGTTGTTAAGTTTAAATAAAATGCAATTTCTTTGTAGTAATAAAAATTTTATAATAATTTTGGAAAACAAACAAGTTTTGTTGATTAATAAGTTAAATAAAAGAGGTAATGGAAACATTAAAAATAATTATTGGAGATTTTGCAAGTAATTGGTTTATAAACACAGGTATTAATCAATCATTAGCTTTATTTTTAAAAGATGCCTTAGTTATTGCATTAACATTAATAATAGCTATTATTTCTAATTATATAGTTAAAAAGGTTATTATTAGAGTATTGAAAAAGGTTGTAAAGAATACTACTAATACGTATGATGATATATTTTTACAAAAAAAAGTTTTTCATAGGTTATCACATCTAGCCCCAATATTGATTATTTATTTTTTCTCGGTAATTGGATTTTCAGATAATGATAGCTTAATTTTAATAATTCAAGGTATTTCAAAAATATATTTAATAGTTGTCATTGTTATAACTATTGATGCTTTTCTTAATGCAATACACGAAATTTATTTAACATTTGAAGTATCAAAGTATAAAACTATTAAGGGATACATTCAAATAATAAAAATAATAATTAATTTTATCGCAGGAATAATAATATTATCCATTCTTTTAAACAAATCTCCAATGTATCTTATAGGAGGTTTAGGTGCTTTAACTGCCGTTATGATGATTGTTTTTAAAGATGTTTTGACTGGACTTGCAGCAAGCATACAATTATCAATCAATGACATGTTAAGACCAGGAGATTGGATTTCGATGAATAAGTATAATGTTGATGGAGATGTAATGGAGATAAACTTAACAACAGTAAAGGTTAAAAATTTTGATAATACCATCAGTAGTGTTCCAACGTACACACTCATTACAGAACCTTTTCAAAATTGGAGAGGCATGGTAAATGCAGGACGAAGGCGGATTAAGCGTTCGCTTTTTATTGATGTTAAGACAATCAAATTTTGTGATAATGATTTATACGAAAAATTAAAGAATACAGAGCGCACAAAAGAATTTTCAAGTCAAATAACCAATAGGATTGAAGCAGATAAGGATTTAACTAATTTAAAATTATTAATATATTATATTGAGTATTTCTTGAATAATAATAAAAATATAGATAAAGAAGCAATCATGTTTGTTAGAATGTTACAACCTAATGATTTTGGTCTTCCTTTAGAAATATATGCTTTTGCCAACACAATTGTTTGGAAAGAATATGAAATTATTCAAAATGATATTTTCGAGCATGTAATTGCTATTTGCAGTTTGTTTGAACTAAGTATTTACCAAAGACCTTCTGCAAACGAACAAACAAGATAACCACCACATATTTCTACTAATAAGGGTCAACATCAATAAAAATACGCAAAGGTTTATAATCATTAATTGTTAAAGTATTATTAATATAGTTTACTATTAATTGTTTAGTTTTTGTTATAGAAATATCTTTGTCAATTTTGACTAATATACATTTAATATACTCATTATTTATTTTAGAAATAATTGGTATTTCTGGTCCTAGTATTCGCTTATTTCCTAATGCGTCTTTAAGATTATCTGCAAGATATGATGCAGCTTTATGAAGTTTGTTAATATCCTTATGTTTGAATGTGATATTTATTAACCTATAAAAGGGGGGGTAGTTGTATGTTTCTCGTTTAAGGATTTCGTTATTATAAAAATTGATATAGTCGTTTTTAATAATTTGTTGTATTATTTGATTGTTTGGGCTTTTTGTTTGAATAATACTAATTCCCCTTTTTGTTCGACCAGAACGTCCTGTAACCTGTGTTATTAATTGAAAACTTCTTTCGTTAGCTCTAAAATCAGGAAAAGCTAACATACTGTCAGCATTAAGAACGCCAACTAAACTTACGTTGTCAAAGTCAAGTCCTTTACTAATCATCTGTGTTCCTATAAGAATATCTATTTTTTTCTCATCAAAATCAGATAATATTTTATGATAAGAGTTTTTGCTTCTAGTAGAATCTAAATCCATTCTTCCAATTTTTGCTTCAGGAAAAAATGTTGGCATTTCATCTTCTAATTTTTCAGTACCAAACCCTTTTAGTTTTAATTCAACAGAAGTGCATTCAGGACATTTTAAAGGAGGAGACGTTACATATCCACAATAATGACATTTAAATTGGTTTGTATTTTTATGATAAGTCATAATAACATCACATTGTCTGCAATGTAAAACCCAATTGCATATATCACATTCTAATTTAGGAGCATATCCTCGCCTGTTTTGAAAGAGAATTATTTGCTCTTTTGCTTTTAAAGCTTTTTGTATATGGTGAAAAAGCTTAAAAGTAAAATGAGATTTCATTGTGCCACTTTCTGTTTCTTCTTTAATATCTGCAATAAGTATTTCAGGTAGTTTTACATCATTGTATCTTTTTGATAATTCTACTATTGCATACTTATTTGCTTTAGCATTATAATAGGTCTCAATAGATGGGGTAGCCGAGCCGAGTAATGTTTTAGCAGTATATAGTTTTGCTAAATAAATAGCAGTATCACGTGCATTATATCTTGGAGCAGGATTATTTTGCTTGTACGAAGGGTCATGTTCTTCATCAACAATAATAAGCCCTAAATTATCAAAAGGCAAAAATATTGCAGAGCGAGCTCCAAGTATTATTTTATTAAACTTAAAGTGGGCGTTTTTTGTATTTTCTTTATTAACAACGCTGTGCCATATTTCTAATCTTTCATTTTCATTGAACTTAGAATGATATACACCTATGTCATTCCCAAAATACTTCTTAAGTCTAATTATTATTTGACTTGTTAGCGCTATTTCTGGAAGGAGATAAAGTACTTGTTTGTTTTGTTTTATTGTATCTTCTATAAGTTTTATATATATTTCTGTTTTCCCGCTACCTGTTATTCCATGAAGCAATACTACATCTTTTTCTTTAAACTTTTCATTAATTTGATTATATGCAGTATTCTGTATTTCTGATAATGTAAAATCAATTTGTTTATACTTTTCGTCTTTTTGATTTATTCGGGATACATTTATTATTTTTGTTTCAACAATACCTTTCTTCTTAAGAGTATTTAATGCCGTCTGATTACTATTACTATCCTTTAAAAGTTGCTGAAGATTTATATTATTCCCTGATACTTTATTTCTATTTTCATTATAAATTATATTCATAATTAGACTTAGCTGTTTTGGGGCTTTTTTTTCAAGATTTTCAAATAAATCCTTTAGCAAAGTTTGGTCACTTTTGTACTTTTCTGTTAGCTCAACTATCGTTTCTGTTTTTGGCTTATAGTTATCTATAATATTTTCTACGGTGTTAATAATATTTTTCTCTATAAGTTTTTTGATATATGGCATTGGGTTAATTATTCCAAGTATATCAGCTACATTTTTAATAGATAGTTCTCCTTTTATAGAAAGACCCTCCCAAATAAGATATTCTTTATCATCTAAATTTACGACATCCTGTTGATCTGCATATTTATTTAAAACAATTTTTGTTTCACTCGTTAGCTTTAGTGAAGATGGTAATGCCGCAGACATAACCTCTCCTAAAGTGCAAAGATAATAATCTGAAATCCATTGCCAGAATTTCAAATTAGCTTCTGTAACAAGAGGAAGATCATCTGTTACTGATAAAATATATTTTGCATCTCCCGTTTTTGGAGGATTTGTATGAATTTTTAATATTATTCCTGTGTATATCTTATGTTTCCCAAATTGAACTACAACACGCTTCCCAATGCAAACAAAATCATTAAGCATAAGAGGAACTCGATATGTATATGCTATTGGTGCAGCAATAGGGAGAATTATATCTGCAAATAATGTAAGTTGAGTCATTCTATAATTTAAAATAATATTCAAAGTTAAAATATTTATGGCTTTATAAAGAAATATATGTAAAAAAAGTTTCAGATAAATTATTAAAAATATGAATTTTATTTACATCAATGGAGAGGTAATTTTATTACAAGGTTTAGAATATTTGTATTTTTTAATAAATTTTTCTTTATGTATTTTTTTTATAATCAATATTTTAAATACATTTAATCAATATAAATAGAAAAAAACATAAAATATTTTTTGGAGGTATTATTTTTTGTTTTATCTTTGACGCAAAATTAATTGTTAAACTTAAACTAATTAAAAAATGAAAAAATTTTTATCTTTATCTATCGTTGCTTTATTTGCAATTGGATTCGTAGCTTGTAAAAAAGATCATACTTGTGCATGTACTTATACTTATGATTCATCTTATACAGGTGTTGAAGCTTCTACTTATGAATTTACAATTAAAGATACTAAGAAAAAAGCAACTGATGCTTGCGAAGCATTATCTTCTTCTTCTTCTTATTACAAATACAATTGCGTTATTAAATAAATTTCGTTATTTTGTATTAAAAAAAGACATTCATTTTTTTGAATGTCTTTTTTTTTATATTTTAGTTTATGAAAACAAAATTAGCATTATTTAAAAGTCCTGTTTTTTTAATATTTTTTATTATAAATTTTATTTTTGGACTAACTTTTTTATATTCTGGATATACTAAATTATATCCAATAGAACCATTTGAGTATATATTTATAGAAAATGGTATAGGAAATTGGATGACATCTCCCATAATGGCGAGGTTAGTTATCAGTTTTGAATTTTTATTAGGGTTTTTAATAATTATCAATTTCAAATTAAAGCGAATAACATACCTTTTAACATCAGGAATGCTATTATTTTTTACTATATATCTTGCTATTTATATACTTTTAAAAGGAAATGAAGGGAATTGTGGCTGTTTTGGACAAGCGATAGAAATGACTCCATTGGAAAGTATTTATAAGAATGCAGTAATGCTGATTATTCTTTTATTATTATATCTATTTTACAAGCCTGTAGAGTTTTTTAAAATAGATAAATGGGTTGTAATTTATATAATTATCATTTCTGTTATTATTCCTCACGTTATAAAACCTTTGGATATTTTTTATGATTATGAAATGGTCAAAATAGAAGGAAATAAAAAACTTAATCTAGATGTGTTGTATAATAGTAAAAATAAAAAAAACAAACCTCCAACATTTGAAGTTCGCAAAGGTAAAGTAATAGTTGCATTTATGAGTCTAACTTGCCCTCATTGCATTATGGCCGCAAATAAAATAAATTTACTAAAAAATGAAAATCCTGATTTTCCAATATATTACATACTGAATGGAGAAGAAAAAGAGAAAAAGCCTTTTTTTTCAAAAACGAAATATTCTAACATTCCTTATTTTTTATTTTTTGGTCAAGAATTTCTTATGTTAACCAATGCTGAACTTCCTAAAATATTTTTAGTTGAAGATTGTATTGTAAAATATATGCCTAATTATAAAGAATTAAATGAAACAGAAATAAAAAATTGGTTAAAAAAATAATATTGTAAATATGAAATTTATTTGTAAATTTATATTAAGCATCTTTGGGTGGAAAGTCAAACCATTTTCTTTTAAAGAATTAAACAAATTTATTATAATTTCAGCACCACATACAAGTAATTGGGATTTTATTATAGGACGAATAGCTTTAAGTGTATATCAGGTTAAGGCTAAATTTATGATAAAAAAAGAATTATTTTTTTTCCCATTAAATTTAATACTAAAATGGCTAGGCGCTATTCCTGTTGATAGAAAAAATGCAATAAATGTAGTAGATCAAGTTGTTGATATTTATAATAAACAAGAAAGTTTTGTTATTATAATAACGCCTGAAGGAACGCGTAAATTAGTTAAATCATGGAAAAAAGGGTTTTATCAAATAGCAATTAAAGCTCAGATTCCAATTGTTTTAAATTGTATTGATTATGGCAAAAAAGAAATAGGTTTTGAAACTATATTTTACCCTACAGGAGATTTCGAAAAAGATATTCAAACAATTCAAAATTATTATAAAGGTAAAATAGCTAGGTATCCTGAAAATTATAATCTAACAAATAAAAATTGAAATTATACCAAGTATTCTAAAAAGAAACCCGATTCATTAGTATTTAAATGAATCGGGTTTCTTTTTTTAGAATACTTTATAGATATAAATTTTATTCTTTTCTTGAATCAATAAGTATTTCAAGAATTTTAATTGCAGCTTCTGTAATTTTAGAACCAGGTCCAAATATAGCCATAACTCCTTGTTCATATAGAAATTCATAATCTTGGTGAGGAATAACGCCACCAGCAATAATCATAATGTCTTCACGTCCAAGTTTTTTTAGTTCTGAAATAACTTGAGGTATTAAAGTTTTATGACCAGCTGCAAGACTAGATACTCCTAAGATATGCACATCATTTTCTACTGCTTGTTTAGCTGCTTCTTGAGGAGTTTGAAAAAGAGGTCCAATATCAACGTCAAAACCCAAGTCGGCATATCCTGTTGCTACAACTTTAGCTCCTCTGTCATGTCCATCTTGTCCCATTTTGGCAATCATAATACGAGGTCTTCGACCTTCCATTTCTGCAAATTTATCAGATAATAATTTTGCAGTTTTATATTGTTGATCATCTTTTATTTCCATAGCATAAACACCTGAAATAGATTTAATAACAGCTTTATATCGACCATAAACTTCTTCGCAAGCATCAGAAATTTCACCAAGTGTAGCTCTTTTTCTCGCAGCATCAACGGCAAGCTCTAAAAGGTTTCCATTTTCGTTTTTGCAAGCATCAGTTATAGCCTTAAGAGCAATAGCAACATCTTCATTATTTCTTTCTGCTTTAAGTTTTTTTAATCTCTCTAATTGTGATTCACGAACAACGGTATTGTCAACTTCAAGAATTTCAAGAGGTTGTTCTTTGTCAAGTTTGTATTTATTTAATCCAACAATAATATCATTTTCGGAATCAATACGAGCTTGTTTTCGAGCAGCCGCTTCTTCTATCCTCATTTTAGGTAATCCTGTTTCAATAGCCTTAGCCATTCCTCCAAGTTCTTCAACTTCTTCAATAAGTTTCCATGCCTTTTCTGCCAACTCTTCAGTTAAAGATTCTACATAGTATGAACCAGCCCAAGGGTCAATAGATTTACAAACATTTGTTTCTTCTTGAATAAATATTTGAGTGTTACGAGCAATACGAGCAGAGAAATCAGTAGGTAGTGCAATTGCTTCATCAAGAGCATTAGTGTGTAAAGACTGAGTATGACCTAAAGCTGCAGCCATTGCTTCTATCGCGGTTCTTGCAATGTTGTTGTAAGGGTCTTGTTCAGTAAGACTCCAACCAGATGTTTGGCAGTGAGTTCTTAATGCGAGAGATTTCGTATTTTTAGGATTAAATTGTTTAACAATTTTAGCCCATAGCATACGAGCTGCTCTCATTTTTGCTATTTCCATAAAATGATTCATCCCTATAGCCCAAAAGAAAGAAAGGCGAGGCGCAAAGTTGTCAATATCAATACCAGCTTTAATTCCAGCTCTGAGATATTCAAGTCCATCAGCAAGCGTATAAGCTAATTCAATATCTGCAGTAGCACCAGCTTCTTGCATGTGATAACCACTAATGCTAATTGAGTTAAACTTAGGCATGAACTTAGATGTGTATTCAAATATATCTGCAATAATTCGCATAGAAGGAATAGGTGGATATATGTATGTATTTCGCACCATAAATTCTTTTAGTATATCATTTTGTATTGTTCCTATAAGTTTTTCTGGAGATACCCCTTGTTCTTCAGCAGCAATAATGTAAAAAGCCAAAATAGGAAGAACGGCTCCATTCATTGTCATTGATACAGACATTTTATCAAGAGGAATTTGATCAAAAAGCACTTTCATGTCAAGAATAGAATCTATTGCTACTCCAGCTTTCCCGACGTCGCCAACAACTCTTTCATGGTCTGAATCATAACCTCTATGTGTTGCTAGGTCAAAAGCAACAGAGAGACCCTTTTGCCCAGAGGCAAGATTTCTTCTATAAAAAGCATTAGATTCTTCTGCGGTAGAAAATCCAGCATATTGTCTAATTGTCCAAGGTTTCATCACATACATAGTGGAATAAGGTCCTCTCAAATAAGGAGGTAATCCTGCGGCATAATTTAAGTGTTGCATATTTTGCAAATCTTCAGCACCATAAACAGGTTTAACGGGTATTTGTTCAGGAGTAATCCATTCTTTATTTATATTGTTTTGGTTTTCCCATTCATTAAAACCTAACCCTTGTGAACTATTTTTCTTTATATTAACATTTTTAAAATCTGGTTTCATAATATTTTATTTAGATTATAGGGTTACAAATTAGTTAGCAAATTGATTGTAGTAGCTATTAAGAGTTTCAAGTGCATTAAGTTTAGCATGAATAAAGTCGTCAACTCCTGCATTTTTCAATGTGTCAATAATTTCTATTGGATTTCCTGCAATAACTATTTTAGCCTTACTTCCTTTCTCTTTTAGTAATTTAGGCAATTCAACACCAATTGATGCGTATTCTTCATCAGAGCTACAGATAACAATTATTTCTGCTTTTGATTTTAAAAACTCGTCAACACCTTCTTCAATATTGCAAGGGGATGTATAATTTATAATATTAAAACCGATGCAACCAAAGAAGTTACTGATAAAAGTAGCTCTAGCAATTCTCATAGAAACGTTACCATAAGAAAACAGGAAAACAGAAGGAATCTTTTCTAATTTTTCAACATTTAATCGTATTTCTTCAAAAGCAAAAGCACCTCTATATCGTCTAAGTGTTTTATACTTTGAAGTTTTTTGAGATGTTTTAAATAGATTATAATTAGGTTGTACATTATTTGCAATTTTTTCTGTAACATTAGGATATTGATTAACTCCAAGAACAGTTGTTTTTCTTGAGGCAATATCAATATCTCTTTTAAGAGCAATATTTTCTATTTCTGATTGAATAAAATTTTCTTCTATAGCTTTTAAAAAACCACCCTTTTCATCTATTGTTAAAAACAATTTCCATGAATTTTCTATTAAAAGATTGGTTAGATTTTCTATATAATAAGATCCTGCAGCAGGGTCAATTATTTTGTCCATGTATGACTCATGCTTAAGAATAAGTTGAACATTCCGAGCTATATGTTGAGAAAATTCGTCAGGTTCTTTATATGTAATATCAAAAGGAGCAACGTTTATAGATTGAACCCCTGCAATAACAGCGGACATTGTTTCGGTTGTAGTTCTTAATACATTACCATAAGGATCATACATTGTTTTATTCCAAAGTGAACATGATGCATGTATATTCATTTTCATTGCATTTTCACTAGAAGGATTATACTGTTCAACTATTTTAGCCCAAAGATAACGAATAGCTCTTATTTTAGCTATTTCCATAAAATACGAAGTGCCTGAAGACATATTGAATGTTATAGCATTAACAATATCATCCACTTTATGTCCTTTACCCATTAGCATATTGATGTATTCACAACCAGATGCTAAACAAAATGATATTTCTTGAACAACAGAAGCTCCTGCATTATGAATATAACTTCCTCCAATGGTTATAGCTTTAAAAGAAGGAAGAAGTTCTTTGACTTTTTTTAACATGTATGATGCTTCAACAAAATTATTATCTTTTGTTGTGTAATAATCTCCATGAAGAAGCAAATAACTTATTGGGTCAAAATTAAAAGAACCACGTACTAATTTTTCATCAATACCTTGACGTTTTATTTCAGAAATAAACAAATCAAGAATTGCAGGATAAGAAAAAGAGGAAGTAAAATTTATTGCAATTTTACTAAGATCAATTCCTTTAAGCAATTGCTGCATTTGTTCTTTGTTTGTTACTTTTTTTGCTCTTAATCCGAGCGAAACTACGCCTTTTGATATTGCAATTAAAGCTTGTTCATTAATTTTTTCAATATCATCAGCATATATGTCTTGTCTAATTTCCCAGTTATTATCTTTTGTCTTTATACCTCTAACAAAAGGATATCCATTAGGGTTAGAGTTTAAATGTTCTAAACTTTTCAGGTCTTCTTCTTGATAGTATGGTTTTACTTTAAAACCGTCCAATGTGTGCCAAATAAGTTTTTTATCATAGTCTGCACCTTTTAGGTCGATCATTATTTGTTTTTCCCATTCTTCTGTACTTATAGGAGGGAATAAATCAATAAGATTAAGATCTTTACCTTCGTTATCTTGGTTATTACCTTGATTCATGACTTTGTTGAATTGATTAATGTTTAATAAATTGAGAGCAAAAGTATAAATAAACAATTAAATAAACAGATTTTTGTTAAAAAATCGTACTATATTAAAAAAAATCGCAAATATCTACATTTTTATTATTAATCTCCAAGGTTTTGAAATATTTGTAATAAATGAAATTATCCATTATCAATTATTTCTTGTTTTCATAATGTTTCGTCCTAAAATAGGTTTACACAAAAATAAAATTATAAAAAAACTGGGTAAACTTATTTTAGGATTCCTTGAATTTATATTTATTTTGATAATTAAAATATTATTCGTAATTTTGCGAATTACAATAATACATAAAACATGGCAAATCATAAACAAAATGTTTACAATGAAAAGGACGAGCAATTAGCTAAGTATGCTAAGGCTTTAGCCCACCCAGCAAGAATAGCTATTCTTAGGCAACTCGCTTTAATGGATACTTGTTGTTTTGGAGATATAAATTGCGAATTACCTCTTTCTCAGTCAACTGTTTCTCAGCATCTTTTAGAATTAAAAAATGCAGGAATTATTCAAGGATGCCTAGAGCCTCCAAAGGTAAAGTATTGTATAAATAAGGAAAATTGGGAGGATTTAAAAATTATTATGAAAGAATTCTTTAACACAGAAATAAACAAAAAATAGATATAAACTATTAAATTTAATAATTATGGAAATAAAAATTTTAGGCACAGGTTGTGCAAATTGTAAAACCTTGGAAAAAGTAGTAATGAATGCTTTGGCAGAAATGAATATAACTGCAAATGTTGAAAAAGTAGAAGATATTCAAAAGATTATGGGTTATGGAATAATGAGAACCCCAGGACTTGTTATTAATGGAAAAGTTGTTGTTTCAGGAAGAATTCCTAAAATAGAAGAGTTAAAAGAAATAATAACAAAGTATAATAATTAGAAATTTTATGAAAAAAAGATTTTTAAATAACCAGATAATCCTTTTGCTAATATCATTAATTGTAATTAGCTCTTGTAATTCAAATCAAGATAATAAAAAAGATTTAAACCAAGATGACTTATCTGCTAAGAAAACCAAAAACACTGCTTTATCAAAAGATATGCAACAACAACTTGACACTAGTATAAGGGATTCGTCAACTGTAAATGCATCTGTGCAAAAAAAAGAAGAAAAACCCAAAGTTATAATTTATAACTTCCACTTAACAAATCGTTGTTTATCATGTAGGGCAATAGAAATGGCAACAGAAAAAACATTGCAAACTTATTTTGCAAAAGAAGTAAAAGAAGGAAGAGTTAAAATAGAAATATTAAATGTGGACGATGATGCAAATAAGGATATAGCGGAAAAATATGAAGCTTCTGGTTCTGCATTATTTGTAACTCGTATCTTTAAAGAGAAAGAAACAATAAAAGATTTAACAGGAGAAGGCTTTAAGTTTGCAAGAACCAAAGAAGCTAGATTTATAGAATTATTAAAAAAACAGATTGAAGAATATTTAAAAATTAAATAACATGAAAAAATTATTTCTTTTTATAATTAGCGTAATGTTTTCAATGCAAATATTTTCGCAAATTAACGCAGATACAATTATATCTAATGATAAAAACAAACTTCGTGTCCAAGTATTGTATTTTCACATAACAGACCGTTGTAACACTTGTCGCTCAATAGAGGCGAATGTAAGAAAAACTATAGATGCATATTTTCAAAAGGAATTGAAGAGTGGAGAGCTAGATTTATATATACTAAATTGTGAATTGCAAAAAAATGATTCACTTGTAAAAATTTATGACGCTTACGGGGCAACATTAGCAATAACTCCATGTGTTAAAGGCAAAGCGGGAAAAATTGAAGATATAACAACATGGGCTTTTCAAAAAGTTCATAATTCAGATGTGTTTTTGTCAGAACTTAAAGAAAAAATTGAAAAATATATTAAATAATTTTTATGGACATTTTACAAGAGTTATTGGACAGTAATAACATGCCTTTTTTGTCTGCTTTAATATTGGGAATAATGACGGCAATTAGTCCATGTCCATTAGCTACGAATATTACAGCTATAGGTTTTATTAGCAAAGATATAGATAATAAGAAAAGGATATTCCTTAATGGTCTTTTGTATACTCTAGGCAGAGCAATAAGCTATACAGTAATTGGAGTTATTCTATATTTTGGAGCTAGCAAATTTCTTGTTGCAAGATTTTTTCAATCAAATGGGGAACAGTTTTTAGGACCATTACTCATCATTATAGGTGTTTTTATGTTAGATTTTATTAAAATTAATTTTCCAGGACTAGGTAAAATTGGAGAAAAGATGGAACAAAGCAATAAAAGCAAATGGTGGTCAGCATTATTACTTGGGATGGTGTTTGCATTAGCATTTTGTCCTTATAGTGGTGTGTTATACTTTGGGTTGTTAATACCAATAACAATAAGCAGTCCTTTAGGTTTGTTCCTACCATTTGTCTTCGCAATTGCTACGGGCTTACCTGTAATAATTGTTGCGTGGTTGCTTGCATTTAGTTTGTCGAGTGTAGGAGGATTTTACAAAAATGTAAAGATATTTGAAAAATGGTTTAGAAAAATCGTTGCCATAGTTTTTATTCTTGTTGGGATTTATTATGTAATTATTTATTATTTCTAAGTTTATGAATTATAAAATTATAAAATTATCCCATTTTCAAATTCTATTATTACCTTTTTGGTATTTAGTTTATCATTATTTAGAACCAATGACAAATTGGTTAGTTTTTGATGCTATTGGAATGACAAAAGGAGAACATCTTGCTGAGGCTTTATGGTTCTTTATCTTTGAGTTCCCGAAAGTAATTATGTTGCTGATGTTGATAATATTTTTTGTTGGTATAGTCAGAACGTTTTTTACTCCCGAGCGAACACGTAGAGCACTTGCGGAAAAAAAGACATTTACAGGAAATATAATGGCTGCAATGTTGGGTATAGTAACTCCTTTTTGTTCTTGCTCGGCAATACCTTTGTTTCTTGGTTTTGTTGAAGCAGGCGTTCCATTAGGTGTTACATTTTCTTTTTTAATTGCAGCACCTATGATAAATGAGGTTGCAATAATATTACTGTATGGTATGTTTGGATGGAAAGTTGCAGCTATATATGTAGGTACAGGTTTATTTATCGCAATAGTCGCAGGCTGGGTTATAGGATTATTAAAACTTGAAAAATGGATTGAGTCTTGGGTTTATGAAATAAAGGTTGGCAGTAATAATTTGGATGAAGAACAAATAACCATAAATAAAAGAATTCTAATGGGATATGATGCAATAAAAGATATTGTAGGAAAAGTTTGGCTTTATGTAGCATTAGGTATATTGGTTGGAGCAGCTGCGCATGGATATGTACCAGAAGATTTTATGGTTTCGTTGATGGGGAAAAATGTTTGGTATTCTGTTCCTTTGTCAATATTGATAGGTATTCCTTTATATTCTAATGCAGCAGGAATAGTGCCCATAGTTTCTGTGTTAATAGAAAAAGGCGCTTCACTTGGGACTTCGCTTGCTTTTATGATGTCGGTTATTGGTTTGTCTCTACCTGAATTAGTAATTTTAAGGAAAGTTTTGAAAATGCCATTAATATTAGCGTTTGTCGCGATTGTGGGAATTGGAATTATGATTGTTGGATATTTGTTTAACTTTATATTTTGAGACCTGTCTAGTCCTAAAATAGGTTTACATAAAAGATTAGAATTATGAAAAAAGACAGTAAACTTATTTTAGGATTACCTAAATTTTTACATGTATAAAGGTGTCTTAGTGATAAGCATGCGAATATATTTTTTTAGATTTCTTTTTTTTCTCTTTTTTTCTTCTTTTCTTTGCTTAAGCAAAATAGATTATGAAACTTAAAATTTAATAATTATGGCTTTTCCTGAAACTCGTTTGCGTAGATTACGCCAAAACAGTATTATAAGAGATATGGTTAGTGAGACTCAAGTTAGAGTTGAACAGTTAATTATGCCATATTTTGTTTGCCCGGGTAATAAAGTAAATAATCCAATAGGGTCAATGCCAGGCGTATCGCAATTATCTATAGATTTTTTGGTTGAAGAGGTTAAGACTCTTGTTCAATTAGGAATTAAATCAATACTGCTTTTTGGAATACCTGAAAGCAAAGATGAACATGGACTTGTTGCTTGTAATAGTTCTGCAATAGTTCCAAAAGCGATTGAAGCAATAAAAAAAGAAATAAAAGACATAGTTATTGTTGCTGACGTCTGCAATTGTGAATATACAACACATGGACATTGTGGAACAATTGTCAATGGAGATGTGCATAATGACCTAACTTTAAAAACATTAATGTTACAATCAACAATATTAGTTGAAGCCGGAGCAGATATTATTGCTCCAAGTGATATGATGGATGGACATGTAAAAGCAATAAGACAAGCTCTTGACGAAAAAAATTACTATAACACAATAATAATGTCATATTCTGCAAAATATGCGTCAGGATTTTATGGTCCTTTTAGAGATGCAGCTCAAAGTGCTCCCCAATTTGGTGATAGAAAAACATATCAAATGAACCCAGCAAACTCTGATGAAGCAATTAGAGAAATTGCGGAAGACATAGCTGAAGGAGCAGATATTGTTATGGTAAAACCCGCCCTTAGCTATTTAGATATAATAAGACGGACTAAAGATACATTCAATATTCCTATAGCAGCATACAACGTTAGTGGAGAATATGCTATGGTAAAAGCTGCAGCACAAAATGGATGGATTGATGAAATAAGAATTACAAAAGAGATACTAACTTCCATAAAACGTGCTGGTGCTGATATTATTATTACTTATCACGCTAAAGAAATTGCAAAGCATCTCAGTTAGAATAATTTTTTCTTTAATTGGAATATAAATAACAAGTAACTTAATTATTTGCCTCTAATGATTTGTAGTATTTCTTTTGGCGATTTATAATCATTTTCTTGTTCTTCCTTCCAAACTATTTTGTAAAAATCGCAATTTAGACAATTAATCACTTTCTGAGCAAAGGATCCTTGTATCTCTCCTTTGCAATAAGTGCCAGTAACAGCCCAACATGCACGACCTCCATTTTTTCCACAATTAATACCATCAACAATAATTTCCGTTGCAGCTGGACAAACTCCAAGTTCTGATACTTTATCGCCTCCCACTTGACGACCACATTTTTTATATTCCCAGCAGTTTATTTTTATCTGTTCCATTGATTAAATATATTAAAAAAATAATTACTTTAATAATTTCACAAATATAGAAGTCTTTTTCAAATAGGAGTATCTATCAACTCATATTTATTTGCATAGTATATTTTGAAGTATTTATGCAATTTTAGAAACATTATTTTCAATCATTTGTTGCAGAGTAAATGATTGAAAATAGTTTATAATAAGGAAATTAAGCCCATGCCAAAAATTTTTAGCAGAACAATATTTATCCAATTTACAATTATAATTTCCGTTTATACATTCCACAACAGAAATATTTGGTTCAAATGCATTATGAATATCATACATAGTTATCTCATTTGCAGGACGAGATATTAGATATCCACTTTTTTTCCCTTTCACGTTTATTATTAAGCCTGCAACTTTTAAACCATAAATAATTTGATCAAGATATTTAAGTGATATTTGCTGATTGATTGAAATATCTTTTTGAAAAACACCCTTACCCGAATTCTCTTTGCCTATTTCGATCATTGCTCTTATCCCATATCTTACTTTAGTGCTTATTTTCATTGGTTTTGTTTTTTAGTTTGTTTAATTTTTAACGAAAATAAATCCAAACTTAACATTGATGTCATTTGAAACTTTTACCAATCCAAAAAGCTTAGTGGGAGGCAATAAGTTAAAATCAGTAAATAATAATTTCTTCTCTCCATAAATATAACAAGAATCTGATGATATCTTTTTTACATGACACAATGTTTTATCTACTTTTGAAACACCTGCTAAATTAATAGTCATTTCCGGATATATTACAGTATCTCTATTTGTATCAAAATTTAAAATACTCTTCGATATATATATACTTATATTTGGATATTCATTCCCTTTTAACATCTCTACAAAATCATCATAAATCATTTTGTTTGGAGCAATAAATTCTTTTACTGGTATTGTAATATTATATTTACCTAATGTTTGGTTACAGTATAATGCATTATTGTTTTTTATTATTTGTTTAAATTCAATTTCATCAATATTTGTTTTTATCTTAATGTTTAAAAAGTTTTTACTAACAACAGATACTTTTATTGAGCTAATAAAAGCAGTTGCTAAAAATATAATTAATATTATTTTTACTCTATATTTCATTTTATACAAATATTTGATAATATAAATTAGTAAATTAAATATTAAGAAATAACCTGACAGGAACTTAAATAAACCTGTCAGGATATTATCTTTTCTTTTTAAATTAAAAAGAAATAGCAGCTTCTACAATAACTCCATCAAACCCAGCATCTGTTCCATAAATAGGAAACTTATTGTACTTTTGTTGCATGTACTCAACTTTCATAATAATGTTTTTAGTGAAAAACCAACCTAATGCAAATTGTAATCTATCTACAGAAGGGTCATCAACAGTTGAATTTGCATTGTATTTTTTAACACTATTTATAACACTATTATATCTAGCTCCACCAAAAAATTGCTCATGACCTCCAAATCTGTATATCCCTTCTACTGCATATTGGCCAAAGTTGAATTTAGTTTTAGAAGGATTGGTCCCATTAGCTATTTCATAAGTACCAAAAAGTTCTAATCCTTTATACTTTGCAAACAAATTGAACATTATAGCATTTATAGCATTGTGAGAACCTGGAGACCAACGACCAGAAGTATGATTTTTAGTAACATCGACATCGTCTGGAGAAAATGTTTCTCTATTCATTACAAAATAATATCTTGAACCTGCTCTATCTCCATTATATAAAGTTCCCCCATAATGTTTTCCACAATTATATATTGAAGCAGTACCTCTAAGTCGTAAATCTTCATTTACTTGTTTGTCATAGCCAATTTTTCCATAAAAAGCCAATATTGATTCACCATTATATGCAGTGTATTTTTTAGATGCTGCACTATATGATGTTAATGCAGGCTTCAATGTGCCAGTAGTAACCCCACCCATTGCAATTAGTCCATTGTTTCTAAATGTTAATTCAAGACCCGGAGCTGTAGTAAAAGCATCCATTATATAGTTTCCAACAAATGGGTTTCTAACAGTATTACCATTGTCTGAACGGCGATAATGTGCATCACCAAAATCAAGTTCCATTACTCCGACTTTCAATGTCATATATTTCATAATGTTTTCAATAGCATCAGATTTAATAAATGGCATTTGGTCTAATAATAAGTAACCACCTTTAACCCATGTTTCATTATGATGACGAGCAGATAAATAAGTTTCCAGTTTAACATAAACGCCTTTTTCTAAAAACGCACCTATATTCATATTTGCAGTTGGAAGATTAAAGTTACTTCCTAATGGAATTAAATTTGCACCATTAGCATGATGATCTAAAGTTTGATATTGTATTGCAAAATCTCCTCCAACATCCACTTTGACTTTATCAAATGCAATGCTGTCTATTTGAGCTGCTTCAAATACGGTTTCTCTTATTGGAACTTTTTTTTCTTGTGCAAATGTTAAATTTACAAATGAAATAAAAGTAACAATTATTAAAATAGCTCTTATAGCATAATTGCTAATAGCCATTTTTTTGCCTGTTTTTGTGTATTCTTTTTTCATAATTTTAAGTTTTTATTTGTTAATACTTAATACATTTACTTGTTAATGTAATTTAATAATAATGTAATCGTAACATCCTTGCCTGTCTTTAACATCCCTAACATTGCCGTTGGTGGATCAATGCTATAATCAAGCATATTGATTTTATAATTTGCTTCAATAGTAATTAAACTGTTAGCTACGAGCTTACCCTTAAATGGGAAACTTATTCTATTTGTTTTTCCTGCAATAGTTAAATCTCCATAAATGCTACCACTTAAAATTCCCCCTTTAGAAACTAAATTTTCAATCTTTTGCATTTTGAATTTTATTTCTGGGTTTTTTTCATATTTTAATGCATTATATGCCTTTTTGTCCATATCCTTTTCCTTGCTAACTATACCTATAACCTTACATACAAAGTTTACATTAGACAAATCAGTTAATTCATTATTACTAATATTTGCATCAAGACTGCTTTCTATTTTTTTAGCTTGCATACTCCAATCATGCAAAGAAGAAGTCCCATTTACTCTTACATTACTTTTTTCTGCATTTAAGTAAAAAAAATTTTGAGCAATAATAATGTTCGGCAATAATAAAATAATTATAATAAATGCCGATAACCTATTGGTTATTTGTAATATATGTCTTTGTTTTTTCATAATTTTAAATATTTTATACTATTAAACCTATCAATTGAGTAGCAAAGATAGTGTAAAAAAAAGAGTTTGTCAATAGTTTTTCAATATTTTTGCATTAAAATACCGAAATTATTTATAATTTACTGATAATTAATGTTTTTATTTTATGTTAAATTAATGTAAAATAAATGTTAATTAATATTTAAATAGGAGTTGAAATATTAATTAATTGTTAAAATGGATTTTGAATTTAAAATTATTGTTAATTTGTTATGTATTTTAGATTAAATTAATGTTATCAAATTAGCAAAAGTCAAGAATAGCATTAGTTTTTTTAATTATTTTATTTACTTTTTAATATTTTGTATTATGAGAAAATTTTTCAACTTATTAGTTATTGTTTTTTTTACAGTAAATTTATCTGCACAAACGAAAGAAGAACCATCAGGAAAGCTTAGTGGTAATTTTTTCATAGATTATTATTATAACATGCAAAGAGACAGTAGCTTAAATTCATTACCAAATAAAGTATTATCAGGAGATGAAGAATTACATGGATTGAAAATACGAAGGGTTTATCTTACATACGATTATAAGTATTCCTCGAAAATTTCTTCAAGATTTAGATTAGAGTCAGATGAAACAAACTTTACCACTAATCTTTCAGGAGACAAAGCAAATAAGTTTGGGATGTTTATCAAAGATGCATTTGTTAAGTTGAATTATTTTAAAAGTAATACTTTATGGATAGGAATTCAAGCTACTCCTGCATTTGAAATATCTGAGAGTTTTTGGGGTAATCGTTACATAGAAAAAACCATAATGGACTTAAGAGGAGCTGTTCCATCAAGAGATTTGGCTATTTCTTTAAGAGGGAATATTGATTCTAAAGGTTTGTTTAAGTATTGGGTTATGTATGGAAATTCTAATGCAGGATTACCAGAGAGTGATATATATAAAAGATTGTTTGGGCATGTAGAAATTAGCCCTGTAAAAGATTTAAGTGTAACTTTGTATTCTGATTATCAATTTAAAAAATCAATATCAGACGCATTTAAAGCAAACCATCAATTATCAAATAATATTCTTACATCTGCGTTTTTTATTGGTTATAAGAAGAAAAACAAAATGTCTGTTGGTGTAGACACATATTACCGCATTGTAGATAATGGTTATAAATTATCAAATAAATATGAAAATCAAGAAGGATATGGCCTTTCTGCTTTTGCAATGTATTACATAAAACCACAAATTAATGTATTTGCTCGTTTTGATAGATTTGAACCTAATTTAGACAATAATTCAAAAGGAGATACTCGTAACTTATACATAGGAGGTTTATGTTATAATTATAATGAAAAACTAGCTATTTCTCCAAATATCTTTATTGAAACATTTGAGAAAACAGGAAACATAGATATAGAAAATTCAATAACACCAAGATTAACATTAACCTGGGCTTTTTAGTTTTTTTTATCATTAAAGTTTATCTAGTATTTTCACTATTCTTTATAAATTAAGAATATTATGAGACCGTTGTAATAATCACGATTCAATAATTTCGTTATTAAATTTCACTAATTTTTTAGATTTTGTTAATGATTTGTCAAAATTTAGTCAATTTATTGATGAATATTGGATAGAGTGTACCCTATTTTGGATGTTTTTCTCTTTATTTTTGACAATTGGACACAATAATCCCAGGTG
>Ga0209417_1002046_pt1 | contig 33432 bp, 32 predicted proteins | sample RifGroF2_FD_184002 | JGI IMG/M metagenome (GOLD analysis project Ga0209417, IMG submission 184002) | Groundwater microbial communities from Rifle, Colorado, USA - Groundwater F2 (SPAdes) (version 2) | ecosystem: Environmental > Aquatic > Deep subsurface > Groundwater | place: Rifle, Colorado... | reverse complement strand
TCGATTTTTGATTTAAATTCATCGAAAGACGCAATCCATAGTTCATGCGTACCGACATTATAGGTCCCGCTCGAAGGATACCCCGTAAAAGTAGTATAAAAAATCACATTGGGAACGCTTTGATCTGCGCTGTTAATAGGAGAAAGCGTATAATTATAATTAACAAAAAAATTAGCTTTGGCTGCGTTTACGAAATATTCTTCTAATGTTCGATAGGCTAAATAACTATTTTGAGCATCTGTTAAGGTTGTGCTATTAAAATAATTGGTGCAATAAACCCCGTAATTAAGTGAAGAGCCACAATCAATGCTCTGTGGGTTATTCCCTCCAGAATCAGTGATTGAATAAGTGTTAATATCAACTCCAATCTGCTCCGCACTAGAGGGTGTTTTGTTGATCGTCAAAGAAGAGGTCGACTGCAGGCTCACATTTTCACCGGAGGTGCTCGTCGACACCAGCTGTCGATATTTAATGACCGCTTGCGCTCTAATAAAAGTAGAGTCGGTCGTTGCATTGATAGATGGCGGTGCGCCGTTCGCAACACATACCGTCGCCATAAAAACAAAAGAAAGAAGAATTCCTCGAACAAAAAATAAATGGCGCTTTAACACAATCTGATTTCTCCTTATTCCATGGTTTTTCGCTATGACCCAACCCAGATTTTAGGTAACCCAGTGATGACTCTTTTGATCATACCAAAAACAAAAAACATCAAGTCACTATACTATTGAAAATAGAAATTTTCTAGCTTTCCAACCGTGAGCAAATGTATAATAAATTGCTTTGGATTCGTTTTATTTAAAAAGGAGTTAAATTATGTTGACGTGGGTATTGGTTTTTTTACTGGTCTCTATTGTTGCGGGAATTTTTGGTTTCACTGGGATAGCGGTACAAGCAGCAGGCATTGCAAAAATTATTTTTATAATCTTCCTGATACTCTTTGCCGTTTCATTGGTGATACATTTAATTCGATAGTAGTAAAACAAGCAACTATTCGCCGCGATTATAACGATACAAAAACGTTTAGATCCGGGATGATTGTTAAAGCCCTTCTTTGCACACGACAAGAAATGAATTAAAGAGAAGATCGTTTTTTGGGAGGGATTATAGTAGACTGAATCGAAATTTATTCCCGATTAAAAGCGAGAATCTGGGGAACGTTATTTAAACGGAGATCGCCATCATGAAATTATTAAAACTCTATCTCAGTCGCAGTTATTTATTTTTGTTTTTTTTGCTCTTATCCCCTGCTGTTTTCGCCACGGAAACGGGTTTGCCGTGGGAAAGCCCGCTTGAAAAAATACTCAATTCTCTCACCGGCCCTGTCGCAAAAATTTTAGGCGTTATCGCGATTGTTATTGCTGGTTTTGGCATTGCCTTTGGTGAAGCAGGCAGCGGCATGCGACGATTGTTTCAAGTTATTCTAGGCTTATCGATCGCGTTTACCGCTTCAACGATGATGGTCTCTTTATTCGGTTTTAGCGGTGGCGCTGTTTTTTAAAGTTATCATCTCTACGAAGGTAGGGATTCATTGAGAGTTTTTATCATGACGCCTGGATTTCGGATTAAATTGCACAGCGCCTTTACCTCGCCGATGATGATCGGTGGCGTACCCAGACAATTTGCTATTATTTTATGGACTTTTTGCGCCGCTTTTGTTTTAGGCTTGCAAGCGTGGTACGTTTTTCCTCTATTTTTACTGATTCACTGGATTGTCGCTTGGATCACAAAAAAAGATCCTTATTTGATGGATATTATCGCCAGACACATAAAACAAAAAAAATATTACGATGTTTAACCTTTCAGAATATCAACAAAAACCAGACAAATTATCGGATTTGCTCCCATGGGCAGCAATGATTGCGCCCGGTATTATTTTAAATAAAGACGGTTCGCTTCAACGCACCATTAAATTTCGCGGGCCTGATTTAGAATCTTCCACCGAACCCCAATTAGTATCCGCTACGGCACGGTTAAATAATGCAATCAAACGTTTCGGCTCTGGTTGGGCTATCACCATCGAAGCCAGGCGCATCCCTTATAAAACAACTGAAACCATTTCTGCATTTCCAGACCCCGTGAGTTTGATGATTGACGCAGAAAACCGCGAACGCTTGAAACAAACGGAACAATACTTTGAGAGTCATTATTTTATTACATTGCAATATTTGGCTCCCGCAAGAGAGACATCAAAATTAACCAAACTATTTTTCAACCACTCCGCTGATATCCAGGATAATTTTTCAAAAAACAGTGATTATTTCACCGCAACGACCGAGCGCTTTTTTGACATTCTCAAAGATTTTATGTTCGAAATATCATTTTTGAATGATGAGGAGACGCTCACCTATTTGCACAGCACGATCTCAACCAAACACCACCCGGTCAGAATGCCAGAAACCCCCATGTATCTCGATGCCACTCTAGCCGATACCCCATTACTTGCTGGCATCGAACCAAAACTCGGAGATCATTATTTAAAAATCATTTCTATTTTAGGCTTCCCCTCCAGCACTTTCCCCGCACTACTCGATCAACTCAATCAATTGCCGATCGAATATCGATGGGTTACACGATTTTTACCGTTAGACAAATCAACGGCTGAGAATGAACTCAAAAAATACAAACGCAAATGGTTTGCGAAACGAAAAAACGTGATGAACATGCTGCAAGAAGTTTTCACGCGAACGGAAAGTCAATTAGTTGACACTGCTGCGCTTGAAAAAGCAAAAGATGCCGACGAAGCATTACAAGAATTATCGGCAGATTATGTTTCTTACGGCTATTATACCGCTACCGTGACAGTCTCAGATAAAGATGTGGCACGAGCCATAGAAAAACAACGCGAGATTGAGCGCGTGATTAATGGGCTCGGTTTTACCACTATCGCGGAAACATTTAATGCCGTTGAGGCTTGGTTGTCGTCTTTGCCAGGACACGCTTATGCCAATGTTCGAACGCCGCTTCTACATTCACTCAACTTATCTCACTTACTTCCTTTTTCCTCGATTTGGTCTGGCTTTGAAAAGGACATGCATTTAAATCAACCTCCATTAATGACCGTTAACACCTATGGTCGAACACCGTTTCGCTTATCACAATACATTGGCGATGTTGGACATCAATTAGTGATTGGCCCTACAGGCGCTGGCAAATCGGTGTATCTTAATATGGCTGCTTTGCAATTCCGTCGTTATCCAAAAGCGCAGATTTTTATTTTTGATAAGGGCGGTAGTTTTATGGCCTCAACACTCGGTGTGGGTGGCGGTTATCATCCCGTAGGCGATCCGGAATCAGGTTTAACGTTTCAACCACTTTCCTCTATCGACCAAGAAAATGAGCGTATCTGGGCTGCTGAATGGTTACAGGGATTGTTAATGAATGAGCAAGTCAAAATTACCCCGGATGTTAAGCAAGCCGTTTGGGAAGCATTAACCTCCTTATCCAAAATGCCTATCCATCAGCGCACATTAACAGGTTTAAATGCCGTCATTCAAAATACCCACCTGCGAATGGCTTTCGCCACTTACACCTTGAGTGGCCCTTATGGCCATTTACTGGACGCAGATCATGAAAAAATATGTGATGAATCTTGGCAATGTTACGAAATTGAACAATTAATTAGCATGCCAAGCATTATTCCACCTGTTTTAAGTTATCTTTTTCATCGCTTAGAAAAACGATTTACCGGCGAACCAACATTGTTAATTCTGGATGAAGGCTGGTTATACCTCGATCACCCCATGTTTGCCAACAAAATTAGAGATTGGCTAAAGACCTTAAGAAAACATAATGTCGCCGTTATTTTTGCAACACAATCGGCTGAGGACGCCTTAGCTACAACCTTAGCGCCCGTACTTTTAGAATCTTGCTCCTCGCGCGTTTTATTACCGCATGATCGGATATTGGAACCCAATGTAAAAGCATCCTATGAAAAATTGGGCTTAAATGACCGCCAGTTACAAATACTTGCCAACAGCACCCCAAAGCGGCAGTATTATTATCAATCTCGTTTTGGTAATCGATTGTTTGAGTTAGAATTGGGTCCTATTGCGTTTGCGTTTGCGGCAGCTAGCTCCCCGGAAGATAAACAAATGATTAAATTAATTTTGAGAAAGGAAGGCATTGAAAATTTCTTAGCTGCCTACTTACATCAAAAACACTTAAGCTGGATTATAGAATGAATGATAATTTCAAAAAAACAACGCCTAACTATAAACCCATTGAGCCAGCAGAAACGCCTTATCAAAAAGCTAAACAAGTATGGGATCATCGAATAGGCGACTCTCGCATTCAAGCAGAAAACTGGCGTTTTACAGCGATTCTTTCTCTCATTATTTCGCTCGTATTACTCATACTGCTGATCATCAGTTTAAGCTTAGAAAAAGATCATGTTTTTATAGCTGAAGTTTCCAATGAAGGCCGCGTGGTCAATGTGGCTCCGCTGACGATTCGCTATGAACCAACCTTGGCTCAAAAAGAATATTTCATTTCTCAGTTTGTGAAATTGTCTCGAGAATTGCCTCTGGATCCAGTCGTCGCTAAGCAAAATTGGCTGAACGCATACGGCTTTTTATCACAACGTGCATCAGAACAATTAAATACGCTGTTTAAAGTAGAAAATCCTCTCGCTTCGTTAGGTAAAAAAACAATCACGGTTGTTATCGCCGATGTAAATCCGGTGAGTAACCAAACGATTCAAGTTGACTGGATTGAAACCGCAACAAATAATCAAGGGACTATCGAAAGCAAAATAACTTATAGTGGTGTGTTTACACTGGCGATTAAACAACCCGTCACACAAAAAGAAATTTTATCGAACCCCTTAGGCATTTTTATTACCGATTTCCATTTCAGCAAAAAGGAAATAGCAACATGAAGCAATTAGCCTTATTTGCCATGAGTGGTTGCCTTTTGTTAAGCGCTTGTGCGGCCAAATCTCAACCCGAAGAAATATATTATCGTCCAGCCACTCAGGTGTCTGCGCCCATCGCGCCGAAATCTTTTTCGAGGCCTGTATCAACTGCGCCAAAATTGGTTCAATTAAAAACATCTGCCGACGGCAAAAGTTTAAAAGGCGCGGCAGCCATTCAAGTAGCCAACAAAAAATCGACCGTGCGCGCCAATTCCAGTCAATACACTAATGCCATTATGAACTTTGATTTTACGCCCGGCGCTCTTTACCAAATTTATTGCGCGCCTCTGGCAGTAACCGACATTCAATTCGAAGCGGGAGAAACTATTATTTCTGTCGCCGCGGGCGATACGCTTCGCTGGCAAGTATCCAAATCGTACAGCGGCTCGGATGCAGGTCAATGCCAACATATTTTAGTCAAACCTATCGATAAAGGTTTGACCAACACAATGGTCATTACTACAAATTTACGCACCTATCATTTGGTCCTGTATTCGACGAGCAAAACTTATATGGCATCCGTTCAATGGCAGTACCCTGACGATGACAACAGCTTTTTAACTCAATACCAAAATCAACCCGCCACATCGCGAAACAATAAGATTTCTCAATCGATGGATTTAACGCAAATGAATTTTCGTTATAACCTCGTATTAGTAAAAGGCCCTATGCCTTCGTGGGCACCCGTTGCTATTTTCACGGATAACAATAAAACGTACATTCAATTCCCCAAAGACATGCAAGAAGCACCCACTTTGTACGTTGGTGAGAACGCAGAAGTCATCAATTATCGGGTGGAGGGAGATTACTATATCATTGATGGGGTTCTTGATAATGCGGAATTAATGAGCGGAGATAAAAACCCATCCATTATTAGATTCTATGCAAAATAAATTTTTTACCATTCGTACCAAAAAGCCCACGCCTACGCAAATAAGCCGGGTTTGGATTATTATTGGCCTCATTATTATTGGCTCGTTGTTACTCTGGGTTGTGATGACAACCTTTAACCCGCCATCATTGCGGGTAGCCAGAAAATCAACAACGACAAAAATTTCACCTCCCATCTTTTCGCCAGCACTCAATCATTTGCCATCGAATTATCAAGATATCAAAACAATTGAGCAGTATTTAAGTCCAGCAAACACTATTCCACCTGAAGTCCAGGCGGAGTTAAATCAACTGCGCTCACAAGAAAATGATTTAGAATCACAATTAGCGAATCTACAACAAATCAAAACAAACCCTGAAGATCAAAGTAATACCAGACAACAAGAAGCCAGCGCTAGTGGATTATTTTTCCCTGGCACGGCGCCCTCGGAAAAACCGTCGACATCAGCAAATACCTCCACCTCTTCACCCAATACACCCTCATCATCTTCTGGAAATTCATCTTCAAAATTTGGCTACATTGAACAAAACATGCAAAAACAAAAACTAGATTTTCTAAAACCAGATAATGAGCCTGAAGACATTTACAATCCACATCAATTACAAACACCGATTTCACCTTATGAAGTACAAGCAGGAACACTGATCCCCTCTGTTTTAATTACAGGCATTGAATCATCATTGCCGGGTGAAGCCATTGCGCAGGTACGACAAGATATTTTTGATACCGTCACGGGGCGTTTCTTATTGATCCCCAAAGGATCTAAATTATTAGGTGAATACCAATCTGAAATCTCTTATGGACAAGCGCGCGCTTTAGTCGTTTTCAACCGCGTTATTCGACCGGATGGAACTTCTATCTTGCTCAGCAAATTTACGGGCGCCGATTTGCAGGGCGAATCAGGCATGCAAGGCAGTGTCAACAATCACTGGAGCCGTGTCATTGGGGCGGCAACTTTATCCACCATTTTAAGCATGGGGGCGGGCATTTCCGCCTATCAGCAAACCAATAATAGTGCCGCACAAAATGCAATTGTCGGCGCTTCTAATGGCATCTCTCAAGCCGGAGAAAATATCACCAATCGCGCCATCGATATTCAACCCGTCTTATCTATTCCAGCCGGGTATCAATTTAACGTCATCGTCAATAAAGATATGATTATGCCGCCGTATGCGAATGATTAATTTTTCTTATAACGCGAATTCGCGTTTATAAAATACGCACTAACTCATTTTTTTCGTCAAACTGAGAAATCGCTTGAATCATAAATCTTCCATCGCCCTCGCGTTTCATAAAAACGACCACGTCGATAGCCTCATGGATTAGGCGCTTAGGAACAACCGACACTTCTTCTAAAATCAAATCCTCGAGACGCGATATCGTGGCTTCTGGGCTGTTGGCATGAATCGTACAAATCCCGCCAGGATGTCCTGTGTTCCATGCTTTTAATAATTCGAGTGCTGCGCCATCTCTCACCTCACCGATAATAATTCGATCGGGTCGCATCCTTAAAATGCCTTTTACCAAATCACGCATCGTCTTCGTTTCGGACGTTCGAAGCGTCACACAATCGGCAACAGCCACTTGTAGTTCCGGCAAGTCTTCCAATACAATCACGCGATCTTTGATATCTTTGAGTTCGTTTAGCAAAGCATTAGCAAAGGTCGTTTTCCCAGAGCTTGTGCCGCCGGAAATCAAAATATTCTTTTTGTTATTAATCGCTTTTTTTAAAAAATCCGTTTGTTTTTCAGATAAAAATGATTGGCTTACATAATCATCGAGCGTAAAAATATGAATCGCTTTCTTTCGAATTGAAAAGGTGGGCGATTTGCTAATAGGAGGGATCCAACCTTGAAACCGGGCGCCATTTTCCGGTAAATCACAAGCAATTTCAGGATGTAACATATCCACAACAACATGCCTTGTTGCGGCAACGAGTTTAATAACATTGAGTGTGGCGGAAATATCTAAGATCTCTCCCGTAAAATATTTCCCTTTTACCAACGATTCAACCCATAATTTTCCATCGGGATTAACCATGATTTCGATAATTTGATCGTCACGCAACAGTGCGTCAATATCCCGACCGAATGCCGTCGTTAACATATCTAAATGGCGTAATGAAGTATGTTTGTTCATGCTAAAAATCCTGTGATTTGATAAGCACGCCCCATGATGGCGGCCCGATTAAGTATACCAAAATATCGCCCATCAAACGATTTGTTATTCAGCACGCTCATCAGCAAGTATTGATTCGACTTTAATTTTCCGCAAAACGGGATATTCGGTAACCTTTTGTTCGGTCGATAATGCTCAAAAACATAGGCTATTTTTTTTTGATCGACCCAAACCCAGTGATTTTTTTTACACACATCATCCCCCGGAACAGCCATCACTGTTTTTAGTAAAATACCACTTTTAGGAACCCACTGCTGTTTTATTAAAAACTTATCGATTGTTAACGGCGGTTTGAAAATAACAACATCGCCCCGATGAATATTTTTTGCTGGCCCAATGAAATAAATACCTTTTGGCATGCTTGCAGAGGATTGAATCGAAAAGCCAAAACCAAGCTGTTTAAGAAAAAAAACAAGAGCGCCAACACAAAAAAGTAACCCTAACGCATAAAATAAAGGCTTGAATCGCCGTATTGATATAAAACATCGTGATTTTGTCATGGGCGATTTTTATCATGCGCTAGATTAGTCTTAATGAGTTTCTTAATTTCCTGTAACGATTGTTCGGAAAGACTACGATAAATCTTTTCTGCCTCTTGCATCCCTTGTTGCATCGCCTTTTCCGTTGACGATGAAGACATGGCTGATCGACTCGCTAAACCCTCCGTTGCACCAAGGGTTTGTACTGCGCCCGATGTAGCCGCAGCGCCGCTTGAAATCGCTACGCCCGCTGATAGGGGCGAATGGGTTTGCGGCGAAATCATCGTCGCTTGTTGCATCGAAAAGGCGGTTTCCCCCGTAGCGGCTGATGGCGCGGTTATCGACGTTACCGATACAGGGGCCTGTTGAATTGGCGCTGGCGATAACGACATAGAAAATTCGCCCACAATATCCGCTATCAACAAGGGCAGCTTAACTGCGAAAAACAGAAATAAAAGCCCCACAAAAAAGATACCTAAAGATTGGTTAATATTTTGAATGGCGGCTATTTTCTCAAGATGGAATGACGTTAAAATCGTCATCATCAATCCCATCGTTACAATAATCACCAGAACCCTCGCCCCCGCTTTAAAAACCGACTGTACAACACGTGTTAATAAGTGACGTCCTGGATGAAAAACGCCAAAAGGAATAAAAATAAGCGCCATCAACGAAACCAAATAAAAACCCACAATTTGCAATACAATTTGAATTCCCAACAAACCAAACACAAACAAAATACCGAACCCAATCACCAATTGCACCAAAGGCAATCCAATTCCACTCGAAGCCCCCGACGCAGATTGTAACAATAGGACCCCCGCATCATATCCATACTGCCAAATCAGCGATGGATTGAATAACAGATCGGTTACTTGACTGTTTTTCGCAATCGATCCCCCCATTTGCGCGAACGATTGGATTAACCCTGTCGCTAACTCACTAAAATTTTGTAAAACAAATAAAATGAGTCCGATTTTAAGGATTTTAAACACCGCGCCACCCCAATTTGGATTGGCAGAAAATGCCCACAGCAATCCAAAAACAACAAACTCAAAAATGGCGAAGAAATAAAGCAGATGCGAAGCGTATATCGAAATCACTGAAAACGCATCGGTAATATGCTGTAAAAAAGTCGTTTCGACTAAGGTAAAAATGCCTGGATCAATCATCTTTTTTCACTTGAAATAAAGGCTCAAAATGATTTTTTTTAAAAAATTTATAGCGTGACTTATCAAAATACTGGTTAATTTGCTGCGTTGATTCATTATTGGGCGTCATAGATACTTGCGCACTTGCGGGCTGTTGCGATGCTTCCGGCGTATTGGAGACGGGCGCCTGAGTGATATCAGCGAACACACTGTATACTGGAAATAAAAATAAAATGATCACTAATTTTTTCATGGCGCTTTCCCAAAAAATGGGCATTTTATTTGTGGGTAACTTTTCGCCGTCACCGCCAGATTTTCTCGACACTCTCCGCTAACTCTTCAGCAATTTGAGTTACACTATCAAAATCAACGCCTTCAACCATAACACGAATAACAGGCTCAGTGCCGGAAGATCTTAGCAAAATCCGACCTTGTCGATTGAGTTTTTTCTCGGCTGATTTTATGGCTTCTTGGATCATCGGTTCATGATGAGGCTGTGAGACTTTTTGTGCCACTTTGACATTAATCAATTTTTGCGGCAATTTTTGCATCCCCTGCTTTAACGCGTGCAAGGATTTACTTTGTTCGACCATGATCGACAACACTTGTAATGCCGTAATAATACCGTCGCCCGTTAATGTTTTATTAAGACAAATCACATGTCCCGATGTTTCTCCCCCCAACGACCAACCTTTCGATAATAATTCATCCATCACATAACGATCGCCCACTTTAGCGCGCGTAAATTCAATCCCCATTTCGCGAAAAGCGACTTCTAGCCCATAATTACTCATGACCGTCCCAACAACACCTCCTGTGAGTTTGTTTTTCCGTTGCCAATCATTTGCCAATATAAATAAAATTTCATCGCCATCCACTACTTCGCCTTGATGATCAACTAAAATCACCCGATCACCATCCCCATCAAACGCCAATCCAATATCAGCGCCTTCGGCAACAACTATGCGCCTTAACATATCAGGATGCGTCGATCCGCAATTTTCATTGATATTAAATCCATCGGGGTCGGCGGCAAGCTCTATTACTTCGGCATCTAACTCGCGACAAACCGATGGTGCAATGTGATAAGTCGCACCATTAGCGCAATCAATCACAATTTTCAGTGGACGAAGAGAGATGCGAGAACCGACCGTACTTTTGCAAAATTCAATATACCGACCTGCCGCATCCACGATACGACTTGCTTTACCAATCTCTTCCGGAATAACGGAGGTGAGCGGCTCGTCAACTTGACGCTCAATTTCAAGCTCGATGTTATCCGGTAATTTAGTCCCTTCTCCTGAAAAAAATTTGATCCCATTATCAGCATAGACATTATGGGAAGCACTAATAACAATGCCTGCCTGCGCATGCAACGTACGGGTTAGATAGGAAATAGCAGGCGTTGGCATCGGTCCTAAAAGACAACAATTAACCCCGGCGGCGGCTAACCCTGCTTCTAAAGCGGATTCAAACATATAACCAGAAATACGCGTATCTTTTCCCACCAACACATTGCCTTTTCTACCCTGCCTTTTCGAAAAAACACGACCGGCTGCCCAACCTAATTTCAACACAAAATCCGGTGTAATCGGAAATTGTCCCACGCGTCCACGAATGCCATCTGTACCAAAATATTTACGTTGCATGGGAATCGTCTCCGTGAGCGAATAAATCCCCTTGGCCACTCGCCTGTTTTTGATCGTGCGCCTCTTCAGAGGATATCGCCGCTGTTTTTTTATCTTCATGATTGGGATCGATCCAATCTACTGGCGCTCGCGCTATTTTGCCGACCATAACGTCATCAATTTGGTCGCTATCTAATGTTTCATATTTAATTAACGCTTCTGCCATTAAGTGCAAGGTATCGAGTCTATCTTTCAGGATTTTTTCAGCACGATGATAATTTTCTTCTAACGTATGCCTGATTTCTTCGTCAATTTGCTTGGCCGTATAATCCGACAACTCTTTATGTCGCGTTGCTAACGTTTGACCTAAGAAAATTTCACCTTGATCTTCGCCATAAACTACAGGGCCTAATTTTTCAGACAAACCCCACTGGGTCACCATATTGCGAGCTAATTCTGTCGCTCGTTTAATATCACTGCCCGCGCCTGTAGTAATATAGTCTTTTCCAAAAATAAGCATTTCAGCAATACGCCCGCCATACAGCGAAGCAATTTGACTATTTAATCGCTGCTTCGTCAAACTATAACGATCTTGTTCTGGCAAAAACATGGTCACACCCAAGGCGCGTCCTCTGGGAATAATCGTCACTTTATAAACAGGGTCGTGATCCGGTACAACGCGTCCGACAATGGTGTGCCCGGCTTCATGATAAGCCGTTAATTTCTTTTCTTGCTCACTCATCACCATCGAGCGGCGCTCAGCCCCCATCAGCACTTTATCTTTCGCTTTTTCAAGCTCCAACATGCTCACCGATTGCTTGTTGTTGCGGGCCGCGATCAATACGGCTTCATTAGCCAAATTCGCCAAGTCCGCACCAGAAAAACCAGGCGTTCCTCGAGCGATTAAAGATACTTTCACATCTTTATTTAAAGGAATTTTACGCAAATGCACATTTAAAATTTGCTCTCGCCCTCGAATATCGGGTAACTGAACAATCACTTGCCGATCAAATCGCCCGGGGCGCAATAAAGCGGGATCTAATACATCGGGCCGATTGGTCGCTGCCAATACGATAACACCTTCTTTGCCTTCGAAACCATCCATCTCAACCAATAATTGATTCAGTGTTTGTTCGCGCTCATCATGACCGCCGCCTAAACCCGCACCACGATGGCGACCTACTGCATCAATTTCATCGATAAAAATAATGCACGGCGCTTGTTTTTTCGCTTGTTCAAACATATCTCGTACACGAGAAGCACCAACACCGACAAACATTTCAACAAAATCAGAGCCTGAAATACTAAAAAATGGGACTTTCGCTTCTCCAGCAACAGCTTTTGCCAATAAAGTTTTGCCTGTCCCCGGCGGGCCAATCAATAAAACGCCGCGCGGAATACGCCCGCCCAGTTTTTGAAATTTAGCGGGGTCCTTTAAAAATTCGACGAGTTCTTTTACATCTTCTTTCGCTTCATCACATCCCGCCACATCACTAAACGTGATTTTAACTTGCCCCTCATTCATCAGTCGGGCACGACTGCGCCCAAAAGAAAATGCACCACCTCGCCCACCTGTTTGTTGTCGAATAATAAATATCCATAACCCCACGAACAAAAGCATCGGCAACCAAGACACTAAAATCGACATCAAAATACTGCGTTGTTCCGGCGGCTGTCCGGTCACATCCACTTTCTTGTCGATCAACGTTTGCATCAACCCATGGTCGAGAAACGGCACATAAGTTTCAAAAGCAGTATTATCTTGCGTTAGCCCTTTAATATTCCTATCCACAATCGTGACAGAAGCCACTTTGCCCGCATTGACTTGCTGCACAAATTGCGAATAACTTTCTTGTGATTGTTTTTGTTGGTGAGGGCCAAAATAATTAAAAATCGTAATCAATAATGCCGCGATGATAATCCACAGCAATAAATTCTTAATAAAATCTTTTTTCAAATTGATTGTCCCTCAATCCAAATTAACCTAGTTATGCCCTTAATCTTTTGACGATAACTTTTTGATTGACGCGCTTCCACGAGTTAAGCGCCAAATATACTACAGAATATTCGACAACCCAACTGTTTATCCTCAGCCCTCAACTCTCTGATAATTCTCCGCCAATAAATAAATTTCTTTCGACCGATCTCGGGAGGCATCGGGTTTGCAAACTTTTATAAATTTAAAATTAACCCGCAATTGCTTGTGATATGCCTCAAATTCTCCGCCCTGAAACACTTTTACCAAAAATGCACCCCCAGGCTTTAATACTTTTTGCGCAAAATCCAAGGCTAATTCCGCTAAATAAAAAACTTTCGCTTGATCGGACACGATAATCCCACTCATATTAGGCGCCATATCCGATAACACGACATCAATTTTTTGAGCCCCAACACGCGCGCTCAGTTGGTCATACACAGCTTCTTCTTGAAAATCACCTTGAATGAAATCAACATGCGATATCGGCTCCATCGGCAAGATATCGAGCGCAAATATTTTGCCGTGATGCTGTAATAACTTGGCAACCACTTGAGACCATCCGCCGGGCGCTGCGCCCAAATCGACGACATTCATCGGCGGCTTGATTAAGCGGTATTTTTTTTGAATTTCTAACAATTTATAGGCGGCTCGACAACGATACCCTTCTTGCTGAGCTTTCTTAACGTAGGGATCTGCGAAATGTTCCTTGAGCCATCGCTCGCTGCTAACTGAACGCTTCATAAATTAATGTTTCACTATTTTATGCATGGATGTCCGATGCCGAGCCTGTCGAATCGATTTTTTCTTGTGGATGGCTGAAATAGTCATCACGCAATTATTGTCATCAAAACTCGCTCTCAAATGATAATGGCTGAGCAATTGATCCATCACCGTCGAAAAATCAGGGCCTGAAAAAGTAGATTTTGTTAGCACACGGTATTGATCATCAGCATGCCATATAACTTCCCAATTATTTTCTGCTGCCGCACGCTCGACGTTATCGCGTAAGCTCCCTTTTTGCAGTTGAATAGAAACTTGGTCTTGCAGGGCTTTTGGATAATCCTTGGATGACAAATCCGATGGCTGCGAGAGATTAGTCCCGTGAGAAGCATCCGCTACTTGCCAAGTCGCATAGGCAGCAAATGGCATTAGGCTCAACAAAACACAACTCATCAGAAAAACTCTTTTCATTTCTCAGATCCCCCTCTAAAAATTTTTAAAAGTATATGCTATTTCATCAAAAGGTTCAAAAAAGTTAATTTTAACCCCGCAATTCCCGCACGATGGAATTAGCTTAGGCTGTGACACAAGGTTTCACTGCTGGCATCAAGCTTGTAGGGAGACAAAAATGCATCCAGATTCGTGTTGTTAATATCGCTCTCTTGAAAAAAGCTACAAGCGCAATCAAAATCCCTCTATAATGCTCCGCTATGTTTGAACAAACGCAATTATCACTCATACAAACTATTTGCATTTATGCCTTACCGGTATTATTTGCTATTGTTGTTCATGAAGTGGCGCATGGATGGATGGCGTCAAAATTCGGCGACAAAACTGCTTTACTCCTCGGCCGACTCACCTTAAATCCACTCAAACACATCGACTTATTCGGCACGATCATTATTCCGCTCGTTTTATTGATGACGGGCAGTGGATTTATTTTTGGATGGGCTAAACCCGTTCCGATCAATCCTCGAAATTTCCGCAACCCCACCAAAGCAATGCCCTGGGTTGCAGCCGCTGGGCCCTTAGCGAATTTGATGATGGCGCTGCTTTGGGCCATCATCGCGAAAGGAGGTTTATGGCTACTCCACCAACAGTTATCTTTTGCTTTACCGATCGTACTCATGGGAAAAATTGGTATTGATATTAACCTCATTTTAATGTTGCTGAATTTAATCCCCATTCCTCCATTGGACGGCAGTCGCATTCTCATGGCTTTCTTACCCAAACAAGCCCAATATCGCTATGCTCGATTCGAACCGTACGGTCTCATTCTTTTGCTCATTTTACTCATGACGGGTTTATTAGGTTCAATCCTATGGCCCTGTATTGTCATTTTACAAACACTCATTTCTGCACTATTTGGATTGCGTTGATTCATGGCAAAAATTTATTTGGTCGGTGGCGCCGTACGAGATCAATTATTAGGACTTCCTATTAAAGAAAAAGATTGGGTGGTCGTCGGCGCCACGGCGGATGAACTCATCAAAAAAGGATTTAGACCTGTCGGCAAAGATTTTCCTGTTTTTTTACACCCTGAAACCCACGAAGAATATGCGCTCGCGAGAACTGAGCGAAAAATGGGAACCGGCTATAAAGGATTTACTTTTTATACGGCAAAAACGGTCACGCTTGAAGAAGATTTAAAGCGTAGAGATTTGACAATCAATGCCATCGCGCAAGATGATCAGGGACAACTCATCGACCCATTTGGTGGACAAAAAGATCTACAAGCCAAATGCTTGCGCCACGTGTCTCCCGCCTTTGCTGAAGATCCTGTTCGCGTATTACGCATTGCTCGCTTCGCTGCGCGCTTTGGACAATTTAAAGTCGCTAAAGAAACGCTGGCGCTCATGAAAAATATGGCCGCTTCGGGTGAATTAACCCACCTTGTCCCCGAACGTGTTTTTCAAGAATTAGATCGAGCACTTGGCGAAAAGTATCCCTGGCGTTTTTTTGAAGTGCTCAGACGATGCGGCGCGTTGAAAGTCATCTTTCCTGAAATTGATGCGCTATTTTATATTCCTGAACCGATCGAATGGCACCTCGAGAAAAACGCAGGAAAACACTTATTATTGGCCCTAAAACAAGCGTCGCGATTAACAAAAGATCCCCTGGTTCGCTTTGCGGTTGTCGTTCATGATTTTGGAAAAATTTTATCGCCTCAATCGATGTGGCCTAAACACCATCGCCATGAAGAACGAGGTGTTGCCGTAGTCAAAAATTTTTGCACACGACTACGAGCTCCTCGTGCCTATGAAGACCTAGCCTTATTGGTAACACGCTACCACATGTTATGCCACCAGATTTTCAAGCTCAGGCCCATAACCATTTTAAAATTGTTGCAGGCTTTAGATCCTTTTAGAAAACCAGCACGATTTGAACAATTTCTACTGGCATGCCAATCAGACGAACAAGGTCGGCAAGGGACGGCAAAAACACCTTATCCACAGGCAGATTTTTTAAGAAACATCTACCAGCAATGCACGGCAATCGATATCAAAACACTCATCAAAAATAAAAAACCGCATCAATCGATTCCCAAGCTTATTGCGAAAAAACGGCTTTCTATTATCGCAAGTGTCCAACGAACATAGGTTGGGTTTTTCGCACGATTCTGTAATGGCAGGGCAAGTTGCACTTAGAAATTTATTTTGGCAAACCGCACTTGCAATTTTAAATTATACGCTCGAATCGAAGAAGTGATCGGTTTTACAATCGATCACGCTTGAGTTTTCATGATCGACATCAAACATTCTCACCACAATAAAAACATCACTCGACTGAATAAATCTATTAAACCTAGTAGGCAGGCCGAGAAATAAAAGCTAACTTCCAAAATTTCTGATTATAAATCATGGCTTGAATTCCATCGATTGGGTATGTTACATTGGCCAGGAAATTTGTAACTACTCGTCGAGCTCGTGATGGCACAAGCGCGCGCTCGGAAGTATGCTGATAGTTAGCAAAAAGGAGAATAATTACATGAAATCATCGAAATGGTTTGGCTTTACTTCACTGGCTTGTTTATTGCTTGGGTTAAGCAGCATGGTATACGCCGATACTTATTTTCCGTCTGGAATTTATCTTTTAGCAGGCGGCGGTTATAGCTTTTATGATGCTAATCTTGATTTAAAACCTGAATCGGCTGGCCAAACACTTCGCAATGATGATCTCAATAAAGGCAACGCTTCTTACATGGGTGGGATTGGCTATCAGCTGCCTGATTATCTTCCTTTGCGCATGGATTTAACTTTCGTGCATCGTGCCCGCGTTGATTACAATCAATCGCCCATTGTTCCTAATGCAGCTATTCCAGAAACTTTAAACAGTCAAATCAAAACCAATTCAGGTTTTGCTACTTTTTATTACGATTTCCATCTGACTGATTATTTCATCCCTTATGTGGGCGCCGGTGCGGGTTACACAAAAAATGAAGTCGATGTCAATGCAACGCCAATTGCGGGCGGAACAACAGCGAGCGTCAACAAAACAAAACAAGGGTTTGCGTGGCAAATTGCTTTAGGTTTTCAATTTAAAATTATTAATAACGTCTTCGGTGACGTTGGCGCAAGACATATCGATTTAGGCCGCGCGCAATGGGGACCATGGGGGCCCAATAATTGGCAAATAAACACACATGATTTGAATTCAGAAGAAGGTTATCTGGCGCTGCACATTTTCTTCGGTGACCAAACACCTTATCAAGCACCCTCACTCATTAACGATGATGTGATCGGAGGGGGCGGGTAAAATTCAAACAAAAGTAACTGTTCCACCAGAGATCATGAGAATACAAAAATGTTCACCAGAATAGTTACCAAAAACATACCAATTCTAAAAAAATAGCCTATAATCCGCAGTTCGTTTACTCTGGTCGCGGAGTGAGCGCATTTTATTAATTACTCATTGGAGCTTTGTATTATGGCAAAGAAAGTTAAATTCGAATTAGCCGCGCAAAAGCGCGTGCAAATTGGGACAGGTGCGAGCCGCCGCCTACGTAAGAAAGAAGGGCTTGTCCCTGCAATCGTGTATGGCGCCGGAAAAGAACCCGCCCCGATTACCTTAGCACACAATAAGGTAGTCAATGCTTTAGAACATGAGGGATTTTATTCGCATATTTTAACCTTAACGATTGACGAACAACCCGAGCAAGTCGTTCTTAAAGCGCTACAACGCCATCCTTATAAAAAACAAATTTTACACCTTGATTTCCAGCGTATTCGCGCGGATGAAGAATTAAACATGCACATTCCTGTACACTTTATCGGCGAAACTACCGCAGTAGGACTCAAAAATGGCGGCGTTTTGACGCATCACATGACAGAAATAGAAATTCGATGTCTGCCAGCAGACTTGCCTGAGTGCATTGAAATCGAAGTTTCACACCTTGATATCGGCCAAGCCGTACATTTAAACGAAATTAAATTGCCTAAAGGGGTTGAAATTGTCGCTTTATTGCATGGAGAGGACAACAATGTGCCAGTCGTCAGTATCCACTTACCTCGCACCGTTGTTGAAACGGAAGTCACAGCGCCTGCAGAAACTGAAATCACCGGGCAAAAAGCTGTGAACGCCGAAGAAGCGGCTGAGACATCCAAAAAATAATGGGAACAGTCCCCATTCAACTGATTGTTGGTTTAGGAAACCCGGGGGCTGAATATGAACGCGCCCGTCACAATGCAGGCGTCTGGATTCTGGAACGTTTAGCCCATTTAGCAAAATCATCGTTAGTGCCAGATAGGAAATTTCTGGCACTCATTTCTCGAGCTAATTTATTCAAGAAATCTGTCTATTTATTATTCCCAACAACTTTTATGAATAATAGCGGGGCATCTGTTCAATCATTCGCACATTATTATAAAATACCGCCGCAAGCGATTTTAGTTATCCATGATGATTTAGATCTTCCTCCTGGCACCATCAAACTAAAACAAGGTGGTGGACATGGGGGGCACAATGGCCTTCGAGATATTATTCAACTATTAGGCAGCCGCGATTTCGTTCGATTACGTGTTGGCATTGGTCACCCAACCAATCACAGTAATGTAGTTGACTATGTATTAAAACCGCCCACGTTAAGTGAAAAATCAATGATTGATGAAAGCATTGATCGCGCCATGCCTATTTTCCCCGACATTATCACGGGTAACCTCTCGCAGGCGATGCAGGCATTGCATACGGAAATAGCCCATCATTAAACTTCACATAACGGAATTTGGTGTTTGTCACGCGACAAATTTTTCTCTCTGCTCTGAGTTAGGAAGGGATTTGTTTCAAGTTGAATTTAGACGAACAAAAAAAGCAAAAGTGGCCATAAAGTGCAATTTATGTGTAATAAACGAGCGCTTTAGCCCACTTTTAACAGCACCGTTGACCGCATCATCATCAATTCGGTTTGCACAAAAACTCTATCAGCTACCTTGCTGCTTCTCACGAATTTCATCGAGAGTTTTGCACTCGACACAAAGAGTCGCCGTAGGTCTCGCTTCCAATCTTCGAAGCCCAATGGGTTCCCCACAGGCTTCACAATGCCCATAAAACCCTTCATCGAGCATAAACAACGCATCATCAATTTTTTTGATCAGTTTACGCTCGCGATCACGCGCACGTAATTCTAAATTAAATTCTTCTTCCTGTGTTGCCCGATCAGTAGGGTCCGGGAAATTAGCCGCTTCATCTTGCATATGATGAACCGTTCTATCAGCCTCTTCTATTAAGCGCATTTTCCAGGCCAACAAAATTTTTCGAAAATGTTCACTCATCTTCTGGCTCATATAGCCTTCTTTGGCTTTCGGCACATAAGGCTCGATGCCGGGAATCCCGATATTATTGACAATATTTTCTAGTTTCACTTTTTCGTTCGCCTTTATTTTTCTTATAGGGTTTTTCTTGATCGGCTTGCCTTTTTGTTTCTGTATCGCCGTTTTCTTTATAGTAATTTCTTTCGCGCCCGATTTCTTCGCTGCAGCGCTTTTCTTCCGTTGATTAGTCTTCAATAACTTTGTCGATTTCAGCGACATTTTTTTCTTGACTGGCTTTTCACTGAGCGTTTTTTTTACTTTTTGATTCGGAACCACTTTTCGTTTTGTTTGAGGCACTGGCGATTTTTTCAATGACCGCGTCGTCTTAACCGGTTTCGCCTTTCCAATAGTTTTTTTTACCGCCTTCTTTGCGGGGCTCTTTTTTAACGCCGCTTTTTTAGTTTTTACCACCATCCGTTTTTCCTCCTGTAAAAAACACGCATAAAATCCAATCAAGATTGATTGAGGTTTTACCAGAAAGACCTATTTGAAGCAATCATTTTTTAGGCGAATTGTTTTGTCTATCAAGCATTTAACCCTAGAAAAACACTATTTTTTTCGCGCAAAGGTCACGCGATCTTTTGAAGAAAGATCTTGCCGCGTTTCGATCATTTGATACCGATGCTGAACAAATAATTCTCTCACCGATTGACCTTGGTTATAACCATGCTCTAATAGTAAATATCCGCCCGAATTTAACAAGCCTTTTGCCTGTTGAATAATAATCGCTAAGTCCGCTAACCCGTCTTGTTCAGCGATAAGTGCTTTTCGCGGTTCATAACGCATGCTCGGCATTTGCAAATGAGTATCGTTTTGCGCAATATAAGGCGGATTGCTAATCACTAAATCATAGGGGCCATCAACTAACTGATCGCACCAATTACTTCTCAAAAAACGTACAGAGGAAACGCCCAACTGCTCCGCATTTAATCGAGCTATAGTTAACGCATTCTCAGAAATATCCGTTGCAGTTATTTGCCATGCAGAGCGCTCAGTCGCTAACGAAAGCGCAATCGCCCCACTCCCCGTGCCCAAATCAGCCACCTTAAGCAAATCATGCTGAGGAAACAATTTTAAGGCTAATTCAACTAACAACTCAGTCTCTTGTCGCGGAATTAAGACCGCCTCATTAACTTTAAAATCGAGCGACCAAAATTCTTGATAGCCTATTAAATAGGCCATTGGCTTGCCGGCTTTTCGTTGCCCCAACAATTCGATCAAATTATTTTTTTCATCCGATAATAGCATTTGCTCCGGATGTGCGTACAAATAACCTTGGTCAACGTTTAAAGCTATTTTCAACGCGATTTCCACATCCAGCCGAGCTGTATCAGAATCTGGCAAAAGGAAAACGGCGGCGTTCAAAAAATCCTGAATGCAAGAATTTGAAGGGTTTTTATTTGCAAAAACATCAGAAAAGGATCGAGGATTGAGGATTGAGGATTGAGGGGCGACATCGTCGCGCGTTGCGCGATGAGAGATAAAATTTTTTATAAAGGCTATTTTTATGACGGCCCAAACATTTAAAATGGGTTCCCATATAAAAATAAAATATTTTGTCGCGAAGCGATGCTTTCCCTCAACCCTCAATCCTCAGCCCTCAATCCTAATCATCATTGCAATGTCGCCAGTAAATCCGCTTGGTATTCTCGAGATAACGCCTCAATCAACGGACGTAAATCGCCTTCCATCACAGCCGGTAATTGATATAAGGTTAAATTGATTCGATGGTCAGTCACACGCCCTTGCGGATAGTTGTACGTTCGAATACGTTCGGATCGGTCGCCCGTCCCGACTAAATTACGACGTGTTTCGGCTTGCTCGACACGTTGTTTTTCTTGTTCAGCAGACAAAATTTTTGCCTTCAACAAAGACATGGCGCGAGCCCTATTTTTATGCTGCGAACGCTCATCTTGACATTCAACGACAATCCCTGTCGGGGCGTGCGTGATACGAATTGCCGAATCGGTTTTATTAACGTGTTGACCGCCTGCGCCCGATGCACGAAAAGTATCAATCCGCAAATCGCTCGGATTAATTTCAACATCGCTCACTTCATCCACTTCGGGCAAAACCGCGACGGTACAAGTCGACGTATGCACTCTTCCTTGCGCTTCAGTTTCAGGGACACGCTGCACGCGATGCGCTCCCGACTCAAATTTCAATTTTGAATAAACGTCTTTCCCACTGATGCGCGCAATAACCTCCTTATACCCACCATGTTCACCTAGACTCATGCTGATCACTTCTGTTTTCCAACCTTGCGTTTCGGCATATTTGGCGTAAGCCCGAAATAAATCTCCTGCAAAAATTGCTGCTTCAGCGCCGCCTGCCCCACCTCGAATTTCCAAAAAAATATTACGTTCATCATTTTCGTCTTTAGGAAGCAATAAAACCTCTAAATCGTGCTCTAATTGTCGCAATATTTTTGCAGATTCATCCAACGTTTCTTGTGCAAGCTCTTGCATCTCAGGATCATTCAATAACTGCACCGCCTGCTGCTTTTCTTGTAACGCTTGTTGATAATGTTTGAATGTTTTAACGATTGATTCGAGCCGCGCATATTCTTTGGAATATTCTTGGAATTTTTTCGGATCACTCGCAAGCTCTGGATCAATCAATAATGCCGTCAATTCTTCATAACGATCCGATAAAGCATGAAGTTTTTTTTCAAGAGATGGTTTTAACATGGTTTTTAAAAAAATTAATTAATGTGTCGCAAAATACCGTCTAATTCATCAAGACTATTATACGCAATCATCACTTTTCCTTTTCCGTTTGCTTGATGAGAAAAAATAACTCGCGCACCTAATTTATCGGAAAGTGAATTTTGTAGTGATCGAATATTTACATCAATCGCTGCCGGCTGCTTCGCGGAAGGTTTATCTGTTAATAATCGGCGAACCAGGCTTTCTGTTTCACGCACCGACAATCCCTTTTCGACAACTGTTTTCGCCGCTTCCGTTTGTTTAAACCCTTCTAATGCCAATAATACTTTCGCATGTCCCGCATTGATCTCATCTCGCTCCAATAAAATCTTCACCTCTTCATTGAGATTTAACAAGCGCAACGTATTGGCAATCGCTGCGCGTGATTTTCCAACTGCATCAGCCACTTCTTGTTGAATCATCTGAAATTCGCTCATCAATCGTTGCAAAGCTCTGGCTTCTTCGAGTGCATTTAAATCTTCACGTTGAATGTTCTCGATTAACGCCATTGCGATTGCCGCTTCATCAGGCACATCGCGCACAATCACGGGCACTTCACTTAATCCTGCCAATTGCGCTGCACGCCAACGTCGTTCTCCAGCAATAATTTCATACATACGATCGCTCACAGCCCGCACAACAATCGGCTGAATAATTCCTTGAGTTTTAATGGATTCGGCAAGCTCGATCAACGAATCGGGATTAATTTCATGTCGCGGTTGATATCGCCCGCGACACAAATGTTCGACAGGCATTTTTTGCAATTCACGGATATTGGTTGTCGCAGACGTCACCGATGAAACCTCTTCTTTTTGCAAAGAATGAGTCGACGCCAATAATGCTTCTAAATTGCGGCCAAGCCCTCGTTTTTTCATCATGCAGCAAATTCCTTTGTGCAGTTTATAAATAGTTCGTCAATTTTACATCATCACACCGACAAAGATAGACAAAATTATCCCTGATCCATCAAAATGAAAGAGAAAGCTCGCCCGTTGAGCGCGGAAAAACAAACCAGTGGATTTTAAAAATCCAAAAGAGAATACGCCATCTTCTGGATTTTTATTTTAAAATCCTAATATTTCATCAATCAATAAAACATGCGTGCGATCGGATCGATAATCTCTTCTGATGGTGGTGAAATAATTACACAGACGATGAGCCGATGCGCAGTTTTGACAGACTGAAGTTTTAACACAAGGGGGCATCAATCCCAATCTTTTCGCATTTTTTTGCACAACAAAGTTTTGAATTCTATCAATAGCCGCATCGTAATTTTTAACAAGCTTATTCATACCCACGACAAAATAGACTTTTTTTGGTCCAAATATTGTGGCCGCCACACGATTACCGGCGCCATCAATGTTAATGATCAAACCATCCTCGGTTATCGCATTGGCACTCGTTAAAAACACATCAGCAGAAAAAGCTTTCCTTTCTATTTCCATCCGTTCTTCTTGGTTCAAATCAGGATTATCCCTATCACAAAGATGAGGAAATTTTTCGCTTCGCAAATAATCCAAAATACCGCACTCATTCAGCGTCAAAGATCCGCCCCACGCAATTTGCATCGCTTTGTTGAGATTTTCTTTCAGATAGGCCAAAACTTTCTCTTTATCATTAAATTTTAAAAAACTGATATTGTGACGATGAAAGTTTTTCGCCAGTAATTCTAAATCGCAGCTACTCATAGCACACCACCTATTCTTGAATACATTCTAAAAATATTTAACACACCTATCGCGTATCATTCCCTCTTTCACTCAATTAGACTTAAAAAACCAACCCAATTTCATTTTTTCTGATCTAACATATGATCAACCAATACATGCTCAACAGTGAAAAAACCTGACGATTCTTTCAAATTGATAAATCTTGCCTCATCCTCAACAAACATTTTTCGCAACTCCTGGCCTTTAAGTGAGGTTACCGCCTCAAAAAAGGCCTTTTCAGATTCCCACCAAATTTCACCTATGCCATCGTATTCATCAGCATATCCACGAGATTTTTTCATATAAGCATTTAATGGGGAATCAATGGTGTGGCTTTGCACGTAACGTATTGCCTTATATGTTTCAGCAAATTTTTGAAATAAGGGTCCATGGTGTTTTAGCCAGTACGACTGAAACTCTTCTCGCGTCATATTTGAATTACGCTTTAGACAGACCGTCAATTTAATCATATATCGTTTTTACTTGAATAATGTTTTACGTATTCATCAATCAGGTTGCGAATCATAACTTGATAGCAAACTTCTCGTTTTTTTGCTTCTTGTTTGAAGTATTCAACGCTAGCCTTAGTCAATGTGAGCGTTACTTTAATTGAATCTTCTTTTTGCGCTAATCTATCAAGACTCGGCATCAGCCTTGTAATCTTATCATCAGATTTTTCTTTGGTTTTTTTCATATTACCCCTCATAAATAAATATTACCATATTTTTTTATGTAAAAAAATACATATTAAAAACAAATGACAAATTGCTTTCGCGGAGGATCCCAAGCCAAAAACACTCGGATTTCCGTTAATTTTTAGTCTACAGTGAGCGCGGTTAGTCTTACTAAGGGCGCTGCGACGAGCAGTGTGCACCGCCCATCAGATGACTCTTATATTGTTTTGAAAGGTATGGCATTCCTCCACAGAGGATTCCACAGCGTATCATTGACATAATTTGCCGCTTGCACACTATCGATAATCATTCCGAATTCTTGCAGTGATGCCGGATAAATATTATGAGAGCCAATATAAAATACTTTATCGTCCACCATCCAAAACTTATTGTGGCTGCGAATGTCTCCTTTCTTATCGCTCGCATCATAAGCAATATTCGCTAGATGCAAAAAAGTTTTTAATTGTTCTTGCGCTGCTGCTGGATCAACACCACGGCTTTCTAATATCGTGCACAAATAAACATAAATATAATTCAAATCGACATAAGGAGAGTAATCCCCTTTCGCTTGAAGATTGCTCGTCACAATATAAACATCGACGCCATTTTGAATCGCGCCCGCTAAAGCTTGCATCACATTACCATCTATTGTGTTGATTGGGCATAAAATAGGTCGCGTAACGATGTCGCCAACGCCTTTATAAAATATCGCTTGCTGGCTAATTTTAATACTCTTCTTTGCCTGCATAAAAGCAAAAACCCGAGCTGGCTCTGATTGGTCAGCATCATTACCGACATCAACACCATTATTTAATTTACTAATGGGCATCATATTCACATCAGTAAACTGTCCAGAAAAATCGTTGTGCGCAAGCGCCGAATTTACATTAATAATCGCTGGACATGTGGTTGGGTGGATGATCTGTCCGTTTTGATACGTAACATAAATATTTCTCGTCAGTTCCTTATGATTACATAAATAACTCCAGACTGTATTGGCATACACCGTAGCACCATTGACGGCAGCGCCCGATAGTTCGATACTCAAATCATTGACTGGATTTGGCTGCAAATAATCTTGTCCTAAAAGATTGTGTCCACCTGTAATTAACAAAGAATTATCAATATCAATAATTTTTCCGTGATTAAATGCAAACTCAAGAGAAAGATCATGCTGTTGATCCTCATTGCCGCAGTTTTTAGAGAACTGGCAAGACCGCATACTACCCACCGTAATAATCAATTTATTGTTCACAGGAAGAGACTTCGTTAAATTTTTTAAATAGGTTTCTTGTGATAAAACAATATCCTGTTGATAGCGCTGTTGCTGATTTGCACTCATTGTATAAGGCAGAAAAGAACCCTGTAACAATCGAATATTGATAGGGGTTGGATAATCAACGCTTTTTTCAGCTAACACGGCGATGGCATGCTGAATGGTAGCTGTAAATGCATCTGTTGAAAAACTACTATCGATGACATTCTCTGGCTGCAAGGTGGTTATATCAATCGATTGTTTTGCACTCACAATGGCGTGATAAATAGTATCCAAAATTTTATAGGCCGGTGTTAAGCACAGTTGGCGCTTATTGCCGCTTAGGTCCGTCGTAAAATCTGGCGCTTGACACGTACTATACCCTTGGCAATCCGAATTGGTTTTACAGGTGGGAACAAGAAATTCTTTATCAATTATATTCCCTGCCGTAGGCGTAAATCCTTTCGCATATGTATTAATATCCAAGCCCCAAATATCGGGCGTTTGAATAAAGTCCAAACTATTTGAGCTCGGTTTAGCATAAGTAATTCCATCGTATTTTTTAAACTTCCCTCCGGCGACGGTTGAAAGATGTTGATAGATATCTTGAATACTAATTGCGTCCTCTGCCGCATAAAGCGAAACAGAAAAAAGTAATGCGACTAACAAAGCACAATATTTCCAGCGTTTTTTCATATCAATATTCCTTATCGAATTTATCTTACCCATACCCAAGCAAAAAGTAGAATCGCCATTTCGCGATCGCAGCACCATCAAAATACCACTTACTTCACCTCAATGATTTCGATTACAATTATACGAAGTAATGATTAAAAATAAAATAGACTTTCTTTGGCCCAAATATTGTTGCCACCACACGATTGCCGGCACCATCGATATTGACGATCAACCCATCTTCGGTTATCGCATTGGCACTTGTTAAAAACACATCAGCAGAAAATGCTTTCCTTCCTATTTCCATCCGTTCTTCTTCGCTTAATTCGGGATTATCTCTATCACAAAGACGAGGAAATTTTTCTCTTCGCAGATAATCCAAGATGCCACACTCATTCAATGTCACGGATCCACCCCACGCAATTTGCATCGTTTGATTGAGATTTGATTGCAAATACGCTAAAACCTCCTCTCTATCATTAAACTTAAAAAAACCAATGTTATGGCGGCTAAAATTTCTAGCCAATAATTCTAAATCGCAATGACTTATCATAAACAAACTCCTTCAGGGCCTTAAAAATACACTCGCCGGTAATCCATCCATACAGGGCATACACACAGGAATCGCTAATACTTCTCGATACCGACCTTCTGGCACATCCCTTAAAAATAATCCTTCAAGAATTAAAATATTTTGAGATAAAAATATCTGATGAATCGGCAACGCGGTATCACCATAACGATCGGGACTCAAATAATCAATGCCAATCATTTTTGGATGCTTCTTCGCTAACGCTTCCGCCGCATCTTTCTCAAAATACACGTATTGCTTGCTCGGTTTCTTTCTTCGATACAACGCTGAGTTACTCGTCTTAAATAAAACAATATCGTTTTTCATGATTTGTTTAGAAAAGCTGGTGATGAATGCTTTGGTAATACTTTTCATATGCGCTGGCACTTCGATCACAATCCCTTTTCCACAAAAATAAAATAACGGATAATCTTCACTGGTTTTGCCATGTTTAAAGACATGGCCTGGAAAATCAATATGGGTTCCCATATGATTATGCAACGTCATTTGCTGTAAACAAAAACCATGCTTCTCAATCGTGTTAATTTTTTTTATTTTAATTTTAGGGTCGCCTGGATAGACAATGAGTTCTGATGTCATAGGCAACGTGACGTCAAAAAATAGTGCTTTTTTCATGGTGAATAGCAAGTCTCACAAAAGTTTACTCACTATACAATCCCCTCGAAAAATTTCAACTTTTGTGCAGCTTAATATTTTGTTAAAAAAAATAAAAAGAAGTGGAAAAGAAAATGATGACTGGTACCATCACCGTCGCAAGTAATCACGTAAAAGGATCTTTGACTTATGAAACAGAAAATTGTTATTGGCTTGGTTATGGCGGCAATGGGTAGCGTCGCTTTTGGCGCCACTACTGCAACGAATGCTCCGCAACAATCAACATCAGCCTTTTCTCCCACGCTCTCCGCATTACAAAATTTTTATGCCGAAATCAAAACGGGTCCTTCCGTTTCGAGCGATAATACCAAGTTCGAACCCGATACAGGATCAGGCCATAATGCGATGTGGATCGTCCCCGATAATGGATTCAACGACGCCTCAATGGGAACAGAACCCTTATACGGCGCTGTGTTAGGTTATCAGTTAAACCCTAATATTGGCTTTGATGTTGACTATATCAATCGCACGCATTTTAGCTGGTCGCAACAATACTCATTCACCAGCGAGAATCCCTCGCTAAGCCGTGAAAAAGTGATTGATAATATTTCCGTGCAAACCTGGATGTTCAATACCAATTTTTCGCCCATCACATGGAATCACTTTACGCCTTATGTTTCTGTTGGCGTGGGCCTTGCTGTTAATAAAACATACGGCATGAGAAATATTGATTTAGATACACGAGGACTGGCCAATCGATTAGATGGAGAAACCGATGAGAATTTTTCCTGGCAGGCAGGCCTCGGTTTTAATTATTGGATGTCGCCCAACTGGAAACTCGATTTAGCCTATCATTTCCGAGATATCGGGGAAATCGAAACGGGACACAATGACACCATGAGCGGAAACACCATCGACCCATTTAAAGCAAAACATGTGCATTTGAATGAATTCTCGCTCGGGCTGGGATACCAGATTTAGCGATCGAAATACGCCCCGCAAATTTAGTAACTTATCAGGGGGCGGCCTTTATGACCGCCCAAAAAATTGCAGCAATTAAACATTAATCGAGAAAATTTAGATTAGCCTGAATTTTGGGTAAGAGAACGGGATTTTATATTAACGCAATTGTTGCTCCGTGTGATGAATTCGTAGGGGCGCCCAATCTCGAAAGCTCTCGCAATTTTGGGCACCCACAAGGGGTGCCCCTACAAATACCGGAATTAAAAATAACCATCCCGCCTCAAACATTGTTTTTTTATTTCTTATCCAAAACTGATGTTAATAAAAAAGATCGTTCGATCGATGTATCACTGGAAAAACAATAACGCTTCAATACCGTCAACCTGCTAATGCTGCTACAGGTGTAGCAGTTGGACATCGAGGAGAGGATTGTTGACTGTGGGTTGGCGATTCGGCTTCAGCCTGATCTGGTGATTGTCTAACTTCTGCTGGCTTAAATAGCAATGATGGCACTAGTCCTCTAGATTGAACGCCATCAGGCTTTGGCTTCAGCGATATCCCTTTATCAATAGCATCATCCTGGAACATTGCAGTCATTTGCGCCGATGATCCGCCGCTGCCTGATAAAGAATATTGCCTGCCAGGAGAGGCTGCGGTCGGCGATGAGGGAACCGTCAGCGGCAAAGAACCTGACGCATCCGAACTTGAATGCTCCGATCCTGTTGGACTTCTCCTACCGCTAGAGCTCATTCCTTCTACGCCTCCGTCAGTTCCAAGCATCACAGACAAGGCGTTAGCTGCTTCGCTGCTTGCTGGGTGAGGCGATTTTTCTGCTCCAATGTCAACAGCCCTTTGTAACGCTGCGGGCGCGGAAACACTGCCTCTAACTTGCAGAGGAATCCGATGATCCGGTAAGGAATCTTCTGGAGGTACCGATTTCGGTCGAATTGGCATTTGTTTCGCTATGGGAATTGATAAGTCTACGCTTAGGCCTGGTTGGCACCCTAAAAATGGTAATTCCGAATCAGCAACACGCTTTAAAAGCGATCTGTCCGCTGTGCTTACAGATAGAGCAGAAAATTGCGGAATTTCACTCTTGGCGCGCGATTTCTTAATATTTTCTACACTCGCAACTTGTTCATTCACACTAACAGGTCGAATTATTGGCAACCCTACTGGATCCATCGGCTCTTCTTGCTCAATCGACTCAATCCGCTTTACTCGTTTAGTTTTCCTATCGATCAAATAATCTACCGTTCCTATGCCTCCTCCAGCCACTACTCCGACAGTAACCACACCCGCACCTAAAATCATTAAAGAACTACCCACTACCCATAACGGAAGAGCGGCCAGTGGAAAAAGAAAGCCAGCAGCCACCGTAAGAATTCCTACTACAGCAATAGATGTCCCAGCTATCAATGAAAAAATACTTGAAAACAATCCACGATGCCGACGAAAAAAGCTTGGCGGTTTCGACGGCCTCGTTGCTATTCCCGTTGTATAGTTAAATTCCGTCACCGTTTTATTCAATTCTTCCCATAACCCTTTCTTTTGTTCACTCCATATCCCTATCCGCTGCGATACCGCCTCGCAATCTGCAACTATTTTCAAATCTCGCTCATATTGACGAAGTCTCAACTCGGACATTTTTAAGGCTGTCTCTTTATCCGAAAAACCTAGATCCTGCTTAAGTGCATCAATTTTCGGGATCTTTCCTTTTCTTTCCTCGCCCCATCTCTCTCTTTCAGCTAGAAGTAGAAGACTTGTTGTTCTTATGATTTTTTCGTTACAAGCATCAAACGCCTGCTTGTTCTCCAGATACTCTTGTTGAATTTGCTCGTAACTTTTATTTTTTTTCTTGAATAATTCAACATCCCAAGACACTTCTTCAAGTTTTTTCAAAAGCAAATCAAAAGCATGCGCACACTGAAACATTAAGATCATATCGTCAAGTTGATCCTGCGTTTTTTTATCCCTTCGCATTTTTCCTATTTCATTAGCCATTTTCTCCAGTTGTATACAAAACGGCTCGACATTAACTGAGGGGGAGGTTAGTGCCGTTGCTCTTAAGCTATCAATCACAATCCGAAGACTACTGTTTGAAATGCTATACGCTATATCATCAAGGTTTTCAGTTCTACCCTCCGGCAACGGAATTGAGCACGTGACAGTCGACCCTGAAATAGTAGTCGCTTTGCTAAATGCATCCAAGAAAGGTAATAGCTTCTCTATTGGATACCTTGCGCTATCAGCAGTTCCCGCTGAAGGATCAGCCGCTTGTTTTGATGGTAATTCTCTACCCCCTGCTTCGCAAACTTCTCTTGGAGAAACACCGTCACGACGACCTTCTGGCGATTCTGGCCCGGGAATTACTGCTGCGCTCTTGAAAATAGCTAATGCATCCAGAAGATGATCCAAACAAACACTAGGGGCACCCTGTCGTGAAAGCCGAACTCTGCATGCTTGAAGCCGCTGCGTGAAGCGTTGTTGTTGCTCTGTTTGTAATTTGCCCAACTGAACTGATGTTGTAAGCATATCCCTTTCCCTCAAAAAATTTCCTTGTTTAAAGTAGCCGCTACTCCAATTTTCACCAGCGAAATCCGGCTTTGGTGAAAAATTCTCACCGCTCTCTGTTCAATTTTTTGCCTTTTTTATCTTCCGGCTATAATACCCTCGAAACCTTAAGGAAATATTAAGAAAATCTTTCTTCTCACATATTTTGATCAAAAAAAGAGCGTGGGTTTTCGAGCAAGCCTTTCAAGCTTCAACGCTTCATTTGTCGTGTTTTTTATTGATTTCGCGGCATCGCTCTTCGACTAATCTTCGGCGCGCTGCGCCTCGCACAACGATGCAAAAATGGGTCAGCAAACCGCGAAACCCGCACTTTAATTTTAGATAAAAACGAGCAAATTTTGATCTAAGTTATTGCTTTTACATGCAATCAAACAGCGTTATACTGATGATGCGTTGATTTTTTAATGGACTGAAAAATATTATGATGGCGCAAAAAAGGGACTCCCATAAAAAAAATAAAACGCTGTACGAGGAAGCGAAGAGACAACTAGAAGTCCATATTGTCAAAGAAATACTGCGACAAGAAGAAGCGATAAAACGACAGCGAACCGGTGATTCACTTTCTCTTGAAGAAGCGGAAATATTATTCCACAAACAAGCGCCAAAACGAGTAGGTGACCAATTATTTCTTTATTCTCCTGATACTCATGCCAATATCCACCGCCACGCTTTGTGCCGAGATTTGAATCAACACGACATAGGCATACCTATGGCCGACGAATCACTTTGGTATGGTGATGGCGATCCTCTCGATCCAGAAAATCGCACTGATTTAGAAAAAATTCAGCATCAACTCAACTTGGATGAGCAATCGTTATTTAATCAGCTTGTTGCAACGTATCCACAAGATTGCGCGAATCCTCTCACGACCCCTATTGCATCAATACAAAAAACGGCTTTCAGCAGTACTTCGCCATGCACCATCGAAATAAATGATCAACAAACTTTAACTTATTTTTACGCGACTCCAACCTACTCTCATCCGCGGGAAAAAACCGTTTTTGTAACCAGCGAGTGTCATTTGCAAATGGCAAGCCCGGAGGAACCTTCAAAAAAACAATCCATCCCTGGTACAATCATTTACGCACGGCAGCCCAATCTCACACCGGAGTTATGTGAAAATAGCTGGGAATACCAAGAACTCACTTGCGATTATTTATACGCGAAATTATTTCTCCAAAAAAAAATAACGGCGCTCCATTTTCACCACGCTTTCACTTGGGTTCAGAAAAAATCCATCGATAAAGCACAATGGAAAGCTTTATCTCAGGAAGACAAGGAAAAAATATTGTGGCTGGCGATTTCCTTGGATACCGACGGCCTATTAACGCAAATGATTTTAAAAAATAGTGATTACCGCCGAACGCTCGAACAATGCTCGGCACAAACATTGGCATCACTCATGAGGGATTTACAGGATCGTCAAAGAGCCGCAGAAAATTACCTCAAATCGCTTCAAAAGAGATTAGAAGCAGCACTGCAAACTTCTTCAACAGATCCTGAAAAAAACAAGGGGCTCGCTGATTCAATCCCCATGGCTGAAAGCGTAACCGATCGGCTAACAGAAAACGCTGGTGGTTTACTCGCCTTACAACCTCTCGTCCGAAAAAAAACAACCACTCTCGAGCAATTACGTCAAGTGCGTGACACGGATTGTTATGGGTTATTCGCTGGTCACAAAGCTTTTTCAAAAAAATCATCCGGCTCTTTATCCAAAGCGCAACAAGCGCTATTGGCGGGAGAAGTCATTTACAGGGAGGGTCGCTCAACCCCTTTAGAAAGGCTGACTTCTTTCGTGTGCAATGTCACTGACCCGCAATTACGTGCATTAACGCGTGAAGAACGATATCGGATTGCAAAAGCGTTAACCGAACAATATGAGACTGGCTCCTTAGAACAAAATTTATTAGCCCTCCAACAAACACAAAAACAATTAAGCA
>Ga0209417_1002043_pt1 | contig 33451 bp, 25 predicted proteins | sample RifGroF2_FD_184002 | JGI IMG/M metagenome (GOLD analysis project Ga0209417, IMG submission 184002) | Groundwater microbial communities from Rifle, Colorado, USA - Groundwater F2 (SPAdes) (version 2) | ecosystem: Environmental > Aquatic > Deep subsurface > Groundwater | place: Rifle, Colorado... | reverse complement strand
GACTGTAGGGTTTATTTTTTCTGAAATTACAGTCGGTTTAGCTCTTTTTTGTTTCCATTCGTTTATTTGTTCAAGCCAGACAACTTTTTTTTCAGCCTGTTTCTGAATTTCTTCGGGATTTATTATATTAAGCATGTCTGAAAGGATTCTTTTTGCGTCACCAACGATGGGAATATCTACAGGAACATTTTTACTGATTGAGCAAGGGTCTATATCAACATGAATAACCTTTGCATCAGGGCAAAATTTGTTTATTTTTCCTGTAACTCTATCGCTAAATCTTGATCCTACTGCAAATAACACATCACAGTTTGTAACAGCAAGATTTGCCCAGTAATTTCCGTGCATGCCAACCATTCCCAGAGAAAGCTCATCGGTTTGAGGAAATCCGCCTGTTCCCATAAGAGTATTAACAACAGGAATATTTAATATTTTAGCCAGTTTAAAAAGTTCTTCCGATGCTTCGCCTGTAATAACTCCGCCTCCGCACATAATAACAGGTTTTTCCGCTTTGCACAGAAGATTAAGGGATTTTGCAATTTGGAGCGGATGACCGTTATAATTAGGGTTGTAACCCGGAAGATGGACTTTTTCTGGATAAATAAATTCAGTTTTATTGACAAGAATATCTTTAGGCATATCAACTATGACAGGTCCGGGTTTTCCTGTTGTGGCTATATGAAAAGCTTCTTTTATTACCCGCGGAAGATCTTTAACGTCTTTTACAAGGTAGTTATGCTTGCAGCATGACCTTGTGATGCCTACTATATCAGCTTCCTGAAAAGCGTCATTTCCTATTAATTCTGATGAAACCTGCCCTGTAAAAACAACGAGCGGATAGCCGTCATAATAAGCATTTGCTATGCCGGTGATAGCATTACATGCACCGGGTCCTGAAGTTACGAGAGCAACACCGGCTTTACCCGTAACTCTTGCGTATCCTTCAGCAGCATGAATTGCACCCTGTTCATGTCTTACCAGATAGTGTTTAATTTCTTTACAGTTATATAATTCATTATAAATATGCAGAATCACCCCGCCCGGATATCCAAAAATCTCGTCAACGCCTTCTTCTTTGAGGCATTCAATAAAAATTTGCGCTCCTGTAAGTGATTTAAGCTCTTTTTTTATTTCTTTAGGATTAGTTACATTCATTTTAGACATTTATCACTCCATATAAATCAAAGACATAATATCTTATTAACCCTGATATTATAATTTATATTACCATTACCTTGCTAAAAATCAAAAAGTTAAAGAATTTTTGATTTTTGATCTAAAATCCTACACCATATAGATGAGATTTACTAAGATTTGTTTTTTTATATTAAGAAATATTAAAAACTACCGACATGTAAAGTATCAAAAAATTTTTAATTGTCATTGCGAGGGCTTTAGCCCGAAGCAATCCATAAAAAATAAAATGGATTGCCGCGTCGAGGCTTCGCCTCTCCTCGCAATGACGATAATACACAAGGGGGATATTTTATGATGTCAGGAACGGGTACTCTTAAGGAATCAGTTGACTTAATCAAATTAAAAACAGATAAATTAATCGAAAGTAAGGATCAAGGTTTGTTATTAAAAGATGACATCTGGGGTAAAGGCACCCTGATTTTAAAAAGCGGGGTTTATCTCACGGAAGAGATTATTAACAAGCTTTTAAAATTTGGCATAAGAAAAGTAAATGTAACTCTTGATAATTTAGTTGCTCAAGAATTTGACGTTGAAGAACAAAATCAATTAAAGAAACAATTTTTATGCACACAGAGTGTATTAATTGTCGAAAAAAATCTTATAAACGCAAGTCTGCTTGTTAGACAGCTTATTGATAACGGTTTTAAGGAAGGAAATATCTTTGTTACCAAAGAACCAACCACGATAAATAAATATTTCAGGGCAAAACACATTAATTTTCTTTTTATAGATGAAGATTTATATGAAAATTGCGCAAAATGTGTTGAAAAATATACTTTATTAAGAAATACACATACTTTTATAATGTTAAATGCAATGATGGCAAATAAATTAGAATTGATGGAATTTAAAAAAGCCGGCATTTCAAAAATAAAATTTTTATTAAAGCCAATTATGGAAGAGAAATTAAACAGACTGGTTTTAGAGGCACTTGACAGGAATTTTCTGGATTTTTGGAACGAAGAAAATGTTTTAATTTCTTAAAAATTTGCTTAAGCAACCAGATCTAATTTTTGTCTTTCTTGAGATATCAAATTTTTCAAACGGTTAATTAAATCTTTATTAGTAGCTATATCTAATTCTGATTCAAGATTTATTATTTTATTTTTAAGACCTAAAGCTTTGAGCTCTGAATCAGAGTAATTAATATTGGCATGCTTGATCCCGAGTAATTGTTCCGCTTTTACTTTTGGCAAAGAACTCTCTAAAATTGGTTTAGGCATCCATCTTCCCGTAAAACCCATACATTGATTATTTGATACATTTCCAATCATTTAATATTCTCCTGTTTTTTAATTAAGTTGATTTCTACTTGTTTAATGTTCCTCAATATAAAAAGTTGACAAGTTTTACAAAAATCAAGGTAAAGTTTTTTGTAGACGAATTCATGTCTGAATTCACTTTATGATGTATAAAAATAAAAAAACATGCAGTTAATTCATGGTTGTAATAAAATTTGAAACTCATATAATTTTTCATGTTGTTTTTATCGGGAATGGTAAAAAATAAAAACTAATTAAATAAAAGGGAAGGAGTGATGGCTAAGAGCAGTATATTTAAGTGCTGCAAACGGGAGGAATGATAAAAAGGATTATTAATAAAAACAGGAAAATTTTTTCTGTAAAAAATGTTTGATTTAAAAAACCTTTGTGTTATACATGATTATGACCGCAGACAATCGGTAGAGATGCTCCTTTTAAGATGAGGATGTCTCTTTAATAAGTTTATACTTGCCGATCGAGGGAATATAATACAAGTTAGGCTTTAAGACTTAGTTATTTTTAACGGCTTAGATAGAGTCAAAAAACTTTTAATATTCCAAATGAAAATTCTGCGGTAAAAGCAGAATTTTGCTTTTTAATAGAAGATAATTAAGAAAATACAACATAATCGGAGGTACAAAAATTGGCAACAAAGGCTTTCAAAACTGAAAAAGTTGAAGAAATTAAAGAAGTCATCGCAAAAGCCAAAGTTGCAATTGTTAGTGATTACAGAGGACTTAGCGTTGCTGATATTACTAACTTAAGAAGAAGGCTCCAAAAAGAAGACGGCGATTATACGGTTGTTAAAAATACTTTAGCAAAACTCGCCATCAAAAACACACAATTTGAAGGACTCGAAGAGTTCCTCAAAGGACCTTCTGCGATTGCATTCGGCTTTGGAGATGAAGTTGCTCCCGCTAAGGTTATCTTGAAATACCTTAAAGAAGCAAAGAAAACAAATGAAGTTAAAGGCGGAGTTCTTGACGGAAAAGTTATTACGGCTAAAGACGTAAGAGCAATATCAGATCTGCCGAGCAAACCTGAACTTATTGCAAAAATTATGGGCAGCCTAAGTTCGCCTGCTCAAGGACTTACAAATACGGTGAACGGTGTGGCAAGAGCATTAGTTATTGCTATGGAAGAAGTAAGAAAGCAAAAAGCAGCAAAAATCTAGCACTACATGCCGTCATTCTGAGGGCTTTAGCCCAGGGAACCCACTTTTTTGATTGATTATCAAAAAAGAAGGGGGTATCTATCCGATAGGCAATATAGACTTTAATCCCAAAATAGACAGATCCTTCGCTTTGCTCAGGATGACAATAATATCAAAGTAATAATAGTAAAAAATAGTAATAGTATAAGTAAAAAGGAGAAACAAAATGAGCGTAGTAGCAGAAATTTTAGAAAAAATAGAAACTTTAACATTATTAGAAGCGGCTGAATTAGTAAAATTAATGGAAGATAAATTCGGCGTTTCCGCAGCTGCCCCTGTTGCTGCTGTGGCTGTAGCTGCTGCTCCTGCAGAAGCTGCTGAAGAAGTTACAGAATTTAATGTAATTCTTGAAAGCGCCGGAGCTAACAAAATCAATGTGCTTAAAGAAGTAAGAGCTATAACAGGTCTTGGTTTAAAAGAAGCAAAAGACTTAGTTGACGCAGCTCCAAAACCAGTTAAAGAAGGCGTTAAAAAAGAAGAAGCTGCTGACATTAAAGCTAAACTTGAAGCTGTAGGAGCTACAGTTTCCGTTAAATAATCTAAGCCTTTTCAACCTTGTAGAAAGTTACAATTTGAACGAAGGGCAAAGATAATTTATTTTGGAAAATAATATAAAAAATCAAACCAAATAAATTTTTATAGTTAAGAACTTGGGATATACCCGGCTAAAATTTGTTTTCGGTAAAAGGTCGATGACTTTTAAGAAATAACGACAACTGTTCCGAAAACAGAAATCTAAACAAAGAATAAAAGCCGATATAAAACTCGAGTTCTTGACTATCATGTTTTTTGCTATACGATATTACTGGAAAAATATACTATTATTGTATGCAAAAATAATAATAATTAAATTCTCCAATTTATATAAAAATTATGGGTGCACCACATATTAGGCGAGGTTAATAATGGCTACAAAATTTGTTGAACGCATTATACCAGATGGAATGAAAGCTTCCAGTTTGGATCAAATGCCTGATTTAACAGAGATACAGAAAAATTCTTTTGAATGGTTTTTAAAAGAAGGATTAAAAGAAGAACTTTTATCTTTTTCTCCTATAAAAGATTATACAGGCAGGTTAGAATTACACTTTTTACCTAATTATACATTTGATAATCCTAAATATACCGTTGAAGAAGCAAGAATTCATGACGCAAGCTATACAAAACAGCTTAGAATTATGATGAGGCTTGTAAATAGGGATACCGGAGAAATTAAAGAACAGGAAGTCTATATTGGAGATATTCCAATGATGACTGATAGGGGTACATTTATTATCAACGGCGCTGAAAGAGTAATAGTCAGCCAAATAGTCAGATCCCCCGGCATTTATTATAAAAGAGAAATAGCAACAACAGGTAAACGTGTATATAACGCAACTTTGATACCTAATAGAGGCGCATGGTTAAAAATAGAAACTGATATAAATGATGTTATATATGTAAAAATCGACAAAAACAGAAAAATCTTAGCAACCACATTCCTAAAAGCTCTTGGAATAGGTGTCAATGACATGGAAACAGTATTCAGGCATAGTGATTTCCTGAAGAAAACCATGGATAAAGATACTACAGGCACTAATGATGAAGCTTTAATAGAAGTTTATAAAAAGTTAAGACCCGGCGATCCTGCAAGCGCAAGCGGCGGTAAGTCAATCATAGAAAGCAGATTCTTTGATGACAAGAGATATGACCTCGGAAAAGTTGGTCGTTATAAATTAAACAAAAAACTTGGACTTAACCTGCATGAAACACAGAGAACTTTGACTGTTCAGGATATTGTCGCTTCAATCGAATATCTTGTAAATCTCACTTATGATGAAGGTGTGGTTGATGATATCGACCATTTGGGAAACAGACGCATCAGATCAGTTGGAGAATTGTTGCAGAATCAGTTCAGAATCGGTCTTACAAGGCTTGAAAGAATTGTAAGAGAAAGAATGACTCTTCAGGATGCTGAAACCTTAACACCGTTAAACTTATTAAATACAAAACCTTTAATTGCTGCTATTAAAGAATTTTTTGGTTCATCCCAGTTATCACAGTTTATGGATCAAACAAATCCTCTTGCGGAATTAACGCATAAAAGAAGATTATCAGCTCTCGGACCGGGCGGTCTTGCAAGAGAAAGAGCAGGATTTGCAGTAAGGGATATTCACCCTTCGCATTACGGAAGAATTTGTCCTGTAGAAACGCCTGAAGGACCAAACGCTGGTCTTATAGGAAGTTTGGCTACTTATGCAAGGGTTAATGAATATGGATTCATTGAGACACCTTATTATGTTGTTAAAGATGGTATTGTTACCGATGAAATCAACTACTTAAGCGCGGATGAAGAAGAAACTTCCCGTGTTGCGCCCGGTGATATTCCTATCGATCCTGACGGAAAGATATCTGTTGATCAGGTTCCATTCCGTTACAGAAGTGAATTTACAATCGGAGAATCTGTTAAGGTTGATTACGTGGGTGTTTCACCTATTCAGATTATATCGGTAGGCACATCTTTAATTCCGTTTGTTGAACATAACGATGCTAACAGAGCTTTGATGGGTTCTAACATGCAACGTCAGGCTGTTCCTCTTTACAAGGCTGAAAGACCAGTTGTTGGTACCGGTCTTGAAAAAAGAGCTGCTTGCGACTCCGGAATGGTTCTTGTTTCTGAGCATGAAGGCGTAGTTGAATATGTTACCAGTGATGAAATAAGAATAAAAGACAAGCAAGGCAAAATTCATAAATATGCTCTTATGAAATTCGTAAGAAGTAACCAGGATACATGTCTTAATCAAAAACCGATAGTAAGAGCAGGAATGTCTGTTAAAAAAGGTGATCCGCTTGCAGATGGAGCATCCACAGATCAAGGAGAGCTTTCTCTCGGTAAAAACGTTCTTGTAGCATTTATGCCTTGGGAAGGATACAACTACGAGGATGCTATTTTAATCAGTGACAGAGTGTCACATGACGATGTTTATACAAGCATACATATTGAAAAACTTGAAATTGATGCCAGAACCACAAAGTTAGGGCCTGAAGAAATTACAAGGGAAATTCCTAATGTTAGTGAAGACAGTTTAAGACATCTCGATGAAAGAGGTATTGTCCGTGTCGGCGCTATGGTTCAGGCTGATGATATTCTGGTAGGAAAGATTACACCTAAAGGTGAATCTGAACATCCGCCGGAAGAAAAACTTTTAAGAGCGATTTTTGCTGAAAAAGCAAGAGATGTAAAAGATAACAGTTTAAGAGTTCCACATGGTGAAGGTGGTAGAGTCGTTGACGTAAAAGTATTCGACAGAGAAAAAGGCGACGAACTTCCTCCGGGAGCTAATACCGTTATAAGAGTTTATATAGCAGCAAAACGTAAAATCAGAGTAGGCGATAAAATGGCAGGAAGACACGGAAATAAAGGTATTATTTCAAAAATCCTTCCTAAAGAAGATATGCCGTTCCTTCCTGATGGCACACCTGTTGATATTGTTCTGAATCCTCTTGGCGTGCCAAGTAGGATGAATGTTGGACAAACTTATGAAACACTTTTAGGACTGGCTGCTTATCTGACAGGAAATTATTATGAAGTTCCTGCGTTTGATGAAAGATGCGGCGTTACAGAAGCTTCTTTGAATGCTACAACCGCAGAAGTTCAAAAGGGAATAAATAAAACAGGATATGATTGGGTAAATATAAACGGCAAAGTTACACTTTATGACGGAAGAACCGGAGAACCGTTTGATAATCCTGTTTCTGTCGGACTTGCATATATTTTGAAACTTGTTCACCTTGTAGATGACAAGATTCACGCAAGAAGTACAGGTCCTTACAGTCTTGTAACCCAACAACCATTGGGCGGTAAAGCTCAATTCGGCGGACAACGTTTCGGAGAGATGGAAGTTTGGGCGCTTGAAGCGTATGGCGCCGCTTATACACTTCAAGAAATGCTAACCATTAAATCCGATGACGTTAACGGTAGAAGTAGAGCTTATGAAGCTATTGTAAAAGGTGAAAACCTCCAAAGACCGGGTATCCCTGAATCATTTAAAGTATTGGTTCGCGAACTTCAAAGTATCGGTCTTGATATTACAGTGGCTAAACGTGGCGGATTTGAAGTTGATCTTATGAGTGATACTGATGAAATGAAGAGAGCTGTTCCAAAAAGAACGCTTAGCGATATTGATTCAGAATTGTTAAATATCAATTTCTTCCAAACACCGGGAAGTATTTCTTCAGATTAGTCCCCTGTCATTCTGAGGGCTTTAGCCCGAAGAATCTGTCCGACAAACAGTTTAAGAATTTATTCCCAAAATGACAGATCCTTCGCTTTGCTCAGGATGACAGGAAAAAATAAAAGCAAACTGTCAAACAACAAATAATAAAGGGAGAATAACATTGTCTACCAGTATTGATTATTTTGATTATATAAGAATAGGTATTGCATCCCCTGAAAGAATTTTAAAATGGTCTTTCGGAGAGGTAACAAAGCCTGAAACTATTAACTATCGGACATTAAAGCCTGAAAGAGACGGATTGTTCTGCGAAAAAATCTTTGGACCTTCCAAAGATTGGGAATGTTATTGCGGTAAATACAAAAGAGTTCGTCACAAAGGAATTATCTGCGAAAGATGCGGAGTTGAAGTTACAGACAGCAAAGTTAGACGTCACAGAATGGGACATATTAAACTTGCTGCGCCTGTTTCTCATATATGGTTCTTAAAAGGCATTCCAAGTTATCTTGGTTTATTGTTGGATATGACTTTAAGAGATTTAGAACAGGTAATTTATTTTAATAATTACATTATTCTCGATCCTGGTGATTCCGAATACAAAAAAACACAGCTCTTAGCTGAAGAAGAATATGAAAATTATGTAAATGAGCATGAATCAACAACTTTAAAAGTTGGAATAGGCGCTGAAGCAATAAAAGAACTTCTTGCGGAACTCAGTATTTCGGGCATGATTGAAGAATTAAGAGAAGAACTTAAAAATGCCGGAAGTTCCGTTCAAAAACGCACAAAGATTATTAAAAGACTTCGTCTTGTTGAATCTTTAACTAGCAGTAATACTGATCCAACCTGGATGATTATGGATGTATTGCCTGTAACACCTCCTGATTTAAGACCCATGGTTCAATTAGACGGTGGAAGATTTGCTACAAGCGATTTAAATGACTTATATAGAAGGGTTATTAACAGAAATAACCGTTTAATAAGATTAATCGAGATGGGCGCTCCTGAAATTATTATCAGAAACGAAAAAAGAATGCTTCAGGAAGCAGTTGACGCATTAATCGATAATGGAAGAAGAGGAAGAACCGTAATAGGTCCTAATAATAGACCTTTAAAATCTTTAAGCAACATTATTGAAGGTAAACAGGGTCGTTTTAGACAGAACCTTTTAGGAAAAAGGGTTGACTATTCAGGAAGAAGCGTTATCGTAGTCGGTCCTCAGCTTAAATTACATCAGTGCGGTTTGCCGAAAGAAATGGCTGTTGAATTGTTCAAGCCTTTTGTTGTAAACAAACTTATTGAAAGAGGCATTGTTCAGAATATAAAATCAGCTAAAAAGAAAATAGAACGTTCTGAAAACGTTGTTTGGGACGTACTGGAAGAAGTAATTGAAGGACATCCGGTAATGTTGAACCGTGCTCCTACGCTACACAGGTTGGGTATTCAGGCATTTGAACCGGTACTTGTTGAAGGTAGAGCTATTCAGTTGCATCCGTTAGTTTGCGCGGCATTTAACGCTGATTTTGACGGTGACCAAATGGCTGTTCACGTTCCGCTTTCTATTGAATCTCAAACTGAAGCAAGAATGCTTATGCTTTCTGCTAATAATGTTTTATTGCCTGCAACAGGAAAGCCTTGTATTACTCCAACACAGGATATGATTCTGGGTATTTATTATTTAACACTTGATACTCATTTAAAAGAAGAAGATGAAGTTGAAAGATATTTCCTTAACTATGAAGATGCTATAACAGCTCTTGACGCAAATGTTGTTGGATTACATTCAAAAATCGGCGTAAGAGATGAAGCAGGCGCAAAAATCGTTACAACTCCCGGAAGAATTATATTTAATCAGATTGTAAGCAGTGCAATTTTAACATCATAACAAATAAAAAAACCGGTTGTCTTTCTTGTCGATCAATAAAAGCGAGAGAATGACATATAAAGACCTAATAGTTAGGTATGAATAATTAAAGAGGAAAATATAAAATTATGAGTACAATGCTTTCAAAGAGCCCCAAAAAATCATTGGGTTTTATAAATTCAGTAATGGATAAAAAAGCTTTAAATAAGCTATTTTCTCAAATATATTTAGATTATGGCACTTCAAAAACAGCTTATTTAGCTGATCAATTGAAAAACCTGGGTTTTAAATATGCAACACAGGCAGGCACTACAATTTCAATTGAAGATTTAACAATTCCTAAAGTTAAAAAACAACTTATTAGAAATGCTGAAGATGAAATTGAAAGAGCAACTTATCGTTATTTAAAAGGCGAAATTACTGAAGTTGAAAGATATACAAAAGTAATTGACACCTGGAGCGAAACAACTGAAAAATTAACACAAAGTGTAGTTGAAAATTTTAGTAGAACAAACCCTGTTTATATGATGGCATTCTCCGGCGCTAGAGGTAATCTTTCCCAGGTAAGTCAGTTAGTTGGAATGCGTGGTTTGATGGCAGACGCGCAAGGTCAAATCATCGATTTGCCGATTAAATCTAACTTTAAAGAAGGCTTAAGCGTAACTGAGTATATTATTTCAAGTTACGGAGCAAGAAAAGGTCTTGTAGATACAGCGCTTAAAACAGCTGATTCCGGATACCTTACAAGAAGGCTGGTTGACGTTGCTCAGGATGTTATTATCCGGGAAGAAGACTGCAAAACAGAGAAATTTATTGAAATTGAAGCTATTAAAGATGCTGAAAAAGAATATGTTTCCCTTCATGACAGACTTTTAGGAAGAACAATTCTTGAAGATATTCTTGATGAAGACGGCAATGTTTTATTAAAGAAAACCGCAACTTTAAATAACGAAGATATTAAAAAAATTGAAAGCTTGAAATTAAAGAAAATAAAAATTCGTTCGCCTTTAACATGCGAATCCGAATACGGAATTTGTCAAAAATGCTATGGGTGGGCGTTAACTAAAAATAATCCTGTTGATATTGGTGAATCTATAGGTATTATAGCGGCGCAGAGTATCGGAGAACCCGGAACACAGCTTACAATGAGAACATTCCATACAGGCGGCGTTTTCAGAGGCTCTTCCAGTATGAGACAAATTAATTCTAAAGTGGCGGGTAAAGTTATTACCGCTGTCGCCACAAAAGATTTAAGAACCAGACACGGTGATGATGTACAGGTAAGCATCAGAGAAGGTAAGCTTGAAATTGAAGATGCAAAAGGAAAAAAACATGCCTATACAATTCCGTACGGTGCAACAATTTTCCATAATAAGGGAGATGTTGTTAAAACAGGGGATGCAATCGCTGAATATGAACCCGGTGCAGGCGCAGATGGCGGTCGTTTAACAGAAAGAGCCACAAAAGATATTACTACTGATATTGGCGGAAAAATCTATTTTGACGGCTTTAGTGTTGATGAAAAACGCGACAGACAAGGTAACATCAGCAGAACAGCAAACAGAAGCGGTAAAATCTGGATACTTTCAGGCGATGTATATAATCTTCCGGGCGGTTCGGAAATTCTTGTAAAAGACGGACAGCTTGTTAAAAAAGGCGATGTACTTGCCGAGACTGTTACATTAACTGAACATGGTGGTGAAGTAAGACTTTCCGGCGAGCTTGAACTTCAAGAAATTACAAAAAACGGAAAGAAAATTAAAAAAATCGTTAACGGTAAAGAAATTACTATAGTTATCGCATCCATAACTCCTAAAAATGCTGAACTTGAATCAACAAAAAAAGAACAGCTCTGGAAAGTTCAGGGATGCGAAGAAAATTATGTTATAAAATCACCTATTGATACTCTTGTAGAAAACGGAATGGTAATTGCAGAGCTTATTGATGAAGAAAACTCTGTAACTTCAAGCGGTGAAATCCGTTATGCCGGAGTTGAAACAGATGAAAATCAAATAGTAACTACCCCCGGTAAAGTTGTTTTCATTCCTGAAGAAATTCATCAGATAAGTAAAGATTCAACATTGAAAATGGTTGAGTCAGGCACTTATGTAATAGCCGGAACAGAAGTGGTAAAAGACGTAAGAACTCATATTGACGGCGTTGTTGAAATAAAAGAATACAACGATATCGTTCATGAAGTTATTGTAAGACCAGGACAGCTTATAAAACTTGATGATGCAAATCTTTTAAAGGTTGAAGATGGTGAAATTGTTGATGTTGGAACAGAAATTGCAAAAGGCGTAAAAGCTAAAGAAAAAAGCATGGTTAGCATTATTTCAGGAATGCCTGCTGAAGCAGCAGTCCCCGAAATAACTGATGAAGATGTTGAAGTTGAAATAGATGAAGATATTGAACTTATTTCAAAAGCAATTGAAGTGCTTATAAGACCTGTTCAGGAATATGAAATTACGCCTAAAGAAGTAAAAATTGATTTTAATACAACGGAAGATTTGATTGAAATTGTTCCTGTAACTCAACTTCAGTACAGAGATGGAGCAAGAATTCGTCAATTAGACGGCGCAAGTTTAACAAGAGTAAGTCTTGTTCTTCAAATGAGCGGATATTTAAGTCATTTGAAAGGTCTTGTTGAGCTTACATCAAAAGATAGCGAAGAACAAAATCTTAAAATAGTTGTTCTTGATAATTTAATTGTTAGAAGAGAAACAGAAACAGGTTCAAGAGAAAAAGCTTCTCTTCAAACAGAACTTCTTGTTCAGTCAGGGCAAGTTATTGAACCTAAGACTCCTGTTTCTAAAACACAGGTACTTGCAAGAAATGATGCAAAAGTAAGTCTTGGCGCTACTGAAAAAGCTGAAATGAGAAGACTTCTTCTTATTTCTCCCGAATCAAAAGAAATAGTTAAATTAAAAACCGCTCCAGTCGTTAAAGAAGGCGATTTAATAAGTCTTGATCAGATAATTTCCGAAAGCGGCGAAAAAGCTCAAATTGCTGGTAGAGTTTTTGAAATTAACAAAAACGAAGTTGTTATTCATAAATCAAGACCTTATCTTATCAGTCAGGGCGCGCAGCTTCAGGTTGTTAATGACAGTCTTGTACAGCGCGGTGATTTCCTTGCGACTCTTGTATTTGAACGTATGAAAACAGGGGATATTGTACAGGGTCTTCCAAGGGTTGAAGAACTTTTAGAAGGCAGAAAACCTAAGGAAAGCGCGATACTTGCCGAAGAAAACGGAGAAGCTGTTCTTGAATATGAAGAAGATGCTGTCAGACTTTTCCTCGTAAGTGAAACAGGACGTTCAGAAATTAAAGTTCCTATTGATTCAAGTATTATTGTTACTGACAAACAAAAAATTATTCAAGGTCAGCCTCTTACAAGCGGTCCTCTTAACCCGCATGATGTTATAAGATTAAGCGGTGTTGAAGCTGTTCAGCAATATCTTCTTGATGAAGTGCAAAGAGTATACCGTTCTCAAGGTGTAGAAATTGCTGATAAACACGTGGAAGTTATTGTTCGTCAGATGTCTAAAAAAGTTAAAGTTGATGAATCAGGCGATACAAAACTCTTGCCTGGTGAACTTACAGAAACTCAAACAGTAGAAGCTGAAAATAAAGCTGTAGGCGAATTGGGCGGTGAGCTTGCAACATGGCATCCTGTTCTTCTAGGTATTACAAAAGCAAGTTTGAATACAGAAAGCTTTATTTCTGCGGCAAGTTTCCAGGAAACTACAAGAGTTCTTACAGAAGCGGCTGTAGAAGGCAAAAAAGATATGCTGAGAGGCTTGAAAGAAAATGTAATCATTGGCAGATTGATACCTGCCGGAACCGGTTATTATCATCTTACACATTCTTCAGAGGATCTTGAAGAAGAAGAAAGAAAAAGAAGAAGCAGAAACAGCGCGAGAAAACCATCAGCAATTCTTGAAGAAATTGAAGGATTGTTTGGAGCTCCTGATTTTTCAATCGAAGAAGCAATGGGCGCTGCTGTTATAGAAGATGTGGAAGAAATTGCTAAAGAACTTCTAGGCGACGAAGAAGTTGAAGAAACCAGTGATGTCGAAGAAGACGAAGAAATTTAGTTTTTCTAAATTAATATAAAAATAAAAGCTTCCCATATTATTATGATGGGAAGTTTTTTATTGAAAAAATTATTAAGACGAGCGAGCCGCCGAAGGCGGCGGAAAGCGAGGCAAAAAAATAATAGTAGCCCCCTCTCCCTATTAGGGAGAGGGGGTTGGGGGTGAGGGTTTAAAAATATTTTTTACTCAAACCTGAATTTGATTTTAACCTTAAATTCTTCCTCAAAAAGGTCTTTTTTGCTTTGAGCTTTATTAATTTCAAGAGAACAATCAGGCATGTTGAGTTTTAATAATATAAAAAGATTTTGTGAATATAAATCATAAATACAATCTAAATCAGTTACCAGAGAAAGGTGGGAGTTGTCTAAAGCGTCCGCAAATCTTACAAAAGCGCTTAATTTTCGTGTAAGAGCTTTTGTGGGTTCAGATAAAGCGGCATAATTTTCGTGGCTTTCTTTTGGCATTTTGCCGCGATGATAACGTGCAATGTTTGCAATTATGTTTATTTCTTCGTCAGAAAAGCCATCAGGTTTTTCATTTTTTATTATTTTAGCGGAATTTTTGTGGTGACCTTTTGCAGAAGTGTAATATCCAATGTCATGAAGTATTGCCCCTGCTTCCAGCAAATCTCTTTCGTTATCGGAAAAATCATGCAAAACTCCTTTGGTTTTGTCAAAAAGAGTGAGAGCAAGTTTTTTAACCTGATTGGAATGATCAGAATCGAGTTCATATTTTCTTAAAATATATAAGATGCTTTTTAGTTTTGTAGTATCAAGCATTTTTTAGCCCAATAATTTTTTAACATTTGCCAAAAGCTCATCCTGATTGAAGTTTCCTTTTGTAAGATAAGCGTTTGCTCCGAGTCCCAAGCCTTTTCTTCTGTCAATTTCTGATGAGAGAGAAGTTACAAGAATAATAGGTATATTTTTAAATTTTTCCTGTTCTCTTAATCGTTCGGTAAGTTCGAAACCGTTTATTTCAGGCATTTCAACATCTGTAATTATAATATCATAATCTTCAGTTGCTATTTTTGTTAGCGCTTCAAGACCATTAACGGCTACAGTTACATTATATCCCGCGGCTTTAAGTATATTTCGTTCAAGAATTCGGGTAGTTAATGAATCGTCAACAACAAGGATACGTTTTTCGCCTGCTTTGTCCTGTTCAGGATTTTTATCAGTAATTATCCGTTTTTCTACTACGCCAAATTTCGAATAAGCTGATTTTACAAGGTCTCCGATATTTAAAATAAGGCATAGCTCTCCTGAACCTAAGGTTGTAACTCCTGCGATATTTCTTACCCTTAATAAAGGAGGGGAAAGGTTTTTGTGAAGAATTTCCTGATCTCCTATAAGTTTATCCACAATAAAACCAACTTGAATATCTTCTGATTGCACTACAATTACAACAAGTTTTTTATTTTTTTGTTTGTTTTCGGCTAAATCAAGGGCATCACAAAGATTACATATCGGAACAGTTGTATCTTCCACGATAATAGTTTTTTTGCCTTCCTTGTAGAAAATATTTTCAGGAGAAATAAGAAGAGTTGTTTTAATTGTGCTTGTCGGTATAGCAAATTTTTGACTGTTTACTTCAACAAGGAAAGATTTGATTGTTGCCATTGTTACGGGAAGTTGTATTGAAACCCTGCAACCCTCGCCTAAAGTTGACTTTATTTTGACTTTGCCGTTGAGCTGGGAAATTTTTGTATAAACTATGTCAAGACCGATTCCTCGTCCTGAAATGTCAGTAACTGTTTCTCCAGTTGAAAATCCAGGCCAGAAAATTATGTTCATAATTTGCTCTTCAGTCATTGAATCCAGTTCTTCTTGTGCCAGCAGCTGTTTTTGAAGAACTTTTCTTTTGATTGCTTCAATATTAATACCGTGTCCGTCATCTATTATTTCAATCAAAACACTATTTTCAAGGTGATAAGCCGCAAGAAAAATTTTACCGACAGGATTTTTACCGTTTTTAATTCTTGTTTGAGGCTCTTCTATGCCGTGATCTATGGAGTTTCTTATTATGTGAATCAGAGGAGATTTAATTTCTTCAATGATTTTTTTATCAACGCTTGTTTCGCTACCGGAAATTATAAGCTCGATATTTTTATTTTTTTCTCTGGCTATATCTCTGACCATTCTCGGAAACATGTGAAAAATTGTTGCAAGAGGCAGAACTCTTACACTTTTTATTCTTTCTTCAAGTTCGTTTACTATGAGATGCAGTCTTGTGTCATCTTCATGAATAATTTTATAAAGTTTATTCATTTTATTCGTTAAACCGCTAAGTTTAGCGGAATTTTCTTCAAAAAACACACTAAGATTCTTATTTTGTGAATAAATTGACGAACCTGCAGGTAAATCAGGCGATTTGTAATGAGGTTTATCAATATGTTTAAAATATTGTTTTGTTTTATTCCATTCTCTATGCCATTCTTCAACAGATCGAATTATTTTTTCCAGTTCTGATAAATGATCTTTAGCTTTAATTTTTGCAATAATCAACTCTCCAACCTGACTTACAAGCTGGTCAAGTTTTTTTGTGTCAACACGAAGTGTTTTTATTGTATTGCTGTCTCCAGGTTTTATCTCAAAAGCAGAGTTGTCATTTTCTGATGTTGGTGGATTTTTAGATAAAATTTCTGTTCCGGTTTTTACCGCTGATAATTTTGATGAATTTTCTTCGTTAGATTCTTTAATTTCTTCTTGAATAAGGTATTGTTCCGTATCTGATAACTTAATCATCTGGTAAAGTACAGCCAGCCTTTGAAGAATCAGAACAGGATTATCCTGTATTTCAAAAGGGGAATTAATCATTAAAACAGCTGTTTCAAAACTTTCTTTGATTATTTGTACAACATCAGTACTTATAGGAATATTTTTTTCTTTTGAATAAGCAAGTAATTCTGTAAGTTTTTCAATAATATTTTTGATATTTTCATCTTCAATTGTTTTTAAAAAATTGTTTAATTTTTTAATTACGTTATCAAATTTTAAGATGTTTTCTTGTGAATGAATAGAAAAAATAGTTATATTATTTTTTATAAATATAAGATCTTCTTTTTGATCTTTGCTTTCTAAGTTTGTATTTAAAATGTTATTTTTTAAATCCTCGTCAATATTGCCATCTAAAATAAAATTAGAATGATGATTTTTATCCTGAGGTATATTTGCTTCGCTCGGTATAAACTCAGCCGCCGTACCTTTAAGTTGGGTAGATTCTTCGCTGAATGTAGCCTGCTCTAAGTAAAACGAATGTGTTTCGTCCAGAAATGCAGTATTATTAGTTTGAGGAACAAAATTATTTTTAGTTTCCGGCACTGCAGTTATTCTTTCAAATAAAGAAGAAAATGTTTCAAAATTTTCTTCAATTTCCCAAACTTCGTCAGAAGTTAAAATACCGCTGCCTTTTAATGCTGCTTCCAGTTTAATTTTTATGTCTTCAATAATTCCGGATAATCTTTGGTTGCCAAGCGCTATGATTGCTGATTTAAGACGTATAATAAAATGCAAAAGCTCTTCTATTGCATCAGAACTTGAAGAAAATATTTTAAGTTTTTCTATGTTTACTTTTGTTTGAATTATAAGAATTTTATTCTCCTTATTTATTTTGTTAATGTCAAAATAAGTAAGATTTTGCTGTTGATCAGCTTTTCTATTGTTTAAACTTTGATTAGATTCTGAAGAATGGGTTTTTTTTTGATTTGAATCATTTTTATCATCAGGTTCTATATTTTCCGAGTTTATAATGTTTTCAAGTTTTTGCACCATTTCGGGAACATCATCAAAAGAGGCATTTCCTCTTGTTTCTATGGATTCCTCAACTATTGAATTTACACAGTCTACAGCTTTGCAAAGTATGTCAATTGTTTCAGGCGTTACATTAAGGCGGGATTCTTTTGCCATTCCAAAAACATCCTCAAGCTTATGAGCAATGAGCTGGATGTCATTTAATCCTATCATTCTTGCAGCGCCTTTTAATGAATGAGCTTCTCTGAAAAGTTCAGAAATTGCCGTGCTATCTTTCGGATTAGCTTCAAGCCTTAAAAGATTTTTATTAAGTTTTTGAATTTGTTCTTCGCTTTCTTCTCTGAATATATTCAGAATTTCTACGATTTCACTTTCAAGGAAGTCCATTTAAGATACCTTTTATACCGGTTTATGCTCGTTGTTTTTATTTTTATAAAACGAATTTAAATTTTGTATTCTTTATATTCTTTTTTAAAGCTTTCAATTGTTTTGATGTCAGAATTTCCAAGAATGTTATCTCTGAGGTCTTTAGAGACATCAACAAGTCCTTGAAGAGCTGTAATACTTTGATGTATACTCGCGGAGGACTCAAGTAAACCTTTATCAATCAGGTTTATGGAATTATTTACTTCGCCCGTGCATTCCATTTGCTGTTCTGCATCTTTAACAATATTGTCGACAGCATGAACGGTTTCATGAATTGTATTTCTTAAAACATCAATGTTTTGAGCTATTTGGTGGGCAAGTTCTACGCCTGATTCAATTTCTTTTGTTCCTTCTTCTGTTGCCATAACAGTTGAATTTGTCGCCTGTTGAATATCATAAATGAGTGAAGTAATTTTAGTGGTTGCCTGTTTGCTTTCATCGGCAAGTTTTCTGATTTCGCTTGCGACAACAGCAAAACCTTTTCCGTGTTCGCCGGCTCTCGCCGCTTCAACTGCCGCATTAAGAGCAAGCATGTTTGTTTGCTCGGTAATGTCTTCTACTGCGCCTATGATACTGCCTATTTGCTGTGTATGTTCACTTAATTCAAGTATTAATTCGGCAATAATTTCAATTTTTTGTTTCAGAGTTTTCATTTTTTCAATATTACTTTTAACGGCTTTTTGTTCTTTTGCTGATAAGTCAAGTGTTTCTTGAGATTTGTCAGCTACTTTTATAGCGCTTTCTTTAGTTTTTTGAGAGGATTTTTTTAATCTGTCTAAAATTTCAGAAGTCGCTTTTAAAAGCTGAATATGATTATTTACAACAGTTTCCTGTTTGTTTGTTTCTTTTATAATTTCATTTGAAGTAACGCTCGCATGAAATATGGCATTGTATATAGGGTTTGTTAAATTATCATTTATGATTTTTTGAATAATTTCTATTAAGATAATTGAAACAACAGCTACCACAAGCAGTCCGATTCCCCAGTTAAGTCCGCTTTCATTATGAATTTGAACTTTGTAAAGAGCTATCAAGGCAATAGAACCTATTATAGAAATTGAACTCTGGCTTAATAAAGATTTTAATTTAATTTTTTCTTCAAGATTTAAGTTTTTAAACATTATTTATCCTCTTATTATTAAATAAACTCTTTTGAACTAACCTAATTGTACAATATCTTTTTATTTAAAGCACTTTTTTATATATGGTTTCAATTAAATTGAGGATGTGTTTTTATTTATTGTACGGTGTACGTTGACAAAGTGCACAAATAAGTTATAATGATATTATGATTAAAAGTTTTAAACATAAAGGCTTGGAAAAATTATTCTTAAATAGTGATGCTTCAAAGGTTAATCAGGAGCATGCAAAAAGACTTAAATTAATTCTGGCTGTTATTCACAAAGCAAAAATAGTTGAAGATATTAATTTTATTGGAGCAAATCTCCATGAGTTAAAAGGAGATAGAAAAGAAATTTGGTCTGTAACAGTACGAGCAAATTGGAGAATAACTTTTAAGTTTGAAAACGAGAACGCATATATTTTAGATTATGAAGATTATCATTAACTATGGAGAAAAATATAATGAATAACGATTTACAAATGCACAATCCCCCGCATCCGGGTGAAATTTTAAAAGAATTGTATATAGAGCCGCTTGGCATAACTATAACTCTTTTTGCTTCAAAAATTGGCGTAAGAAGAGCAACAGCATCGGATTTAATTAACGGAAAATCCGGCATTACCCCAAGAATGGCTATAAAATTAAGCAAGGCATTTAAGACCACACCTGACTTGTGGCTTGGATTGCAGATGCAATATGATTTATGGCAAGAAGAACAGCTTTATAATGCTGATGATGTTCAGATAATGTACGGATAAAAAATTTAATGTTTGATAAATATATGATTTAGATACTTCCAGTTTTTTAATATAACTGATAGTATAATTATATTGACTAGAGATTGGGATTTTAGATTAAAAATTTTATGACAAAGAAAATTTTATTAATAGAAGATAGTCAACTTCAATTAAAGAGTATCGAATTAACTCTTTCCAAGCTTGGACATGAGATATTTACGGCTACAAATGCTATAGACGGAATTGAGGTTGCTTATCAAACATTTCCTGATTTGATAATTTCGGATATTATTATGCCGGAAATCAACGGTTACCAGCTTTGCAGATTATTAAAAAACGATGATTTGTTAAAAAGAATTCCTATAATTTTACTTACCCAGCTTAATGAAAAACTGGATAATTTCTGGGGATTAAAAGCCGGAGCCGACAGTTTTGTAACAAAAAGCGAAAATCCTGAAGAATTTCTCAAACATGTCAGAAATTTTCTTGAAAATACTCCTAATATTACATCGGAAGAACGACAAAAATTTATTGAAGAAAAAAAACTTGAGAATAAAAATATACAAACAAGGATAAATAATCTTCTTGACCAATCCCTTATTGAATCTACGATTATTAATGAATTTAGAAACCTGTCAGAATTTATTTACGCCACTAAAATTCTTTCAAAGGAAATTTTTTCTCTTATATTTTCATTGATTGATTTTAATTTAGCAGGCATATTTTTTAATGAAAGAGACGACAAAAAGAAAAAAACTCTTAATCTTAGTGTACAAGGCGTTGTTCTTGATGACAAGGTTCTTAAAGAGATAAAAGAAGATTTCTTTTCAGCAGCTTTTAAAGAAGATTATTACAGAGATGAAGCAGCTTATGATTATGAAATAGTTGAAAATGGTTATGGAAAAGAAGAATTTATAGAAAATTCGGATATTTTAAGGTCTAAAGTAGTTATTCCTATAAGTTATGCAAATAAAATTATAGGAGGTATAGTTTTATACCATAAAAAAGGCGCCAGATTTGATTCTTCAAGAGTTCTTGAAATAATTGTTCAGGAATTAAAAGTATTAATGAGAATCAAATGGTTGTATTCAGAAACAAAATATCTTGCAATAACTGACGGATTGACAGGTCTTTATAACAGAAGATATTTCCAGCAGACTCTTGATAGAGAATTTGCAAGAAGTAAAAGATATAAAAATCCTCTTAGTATTGCCCTCTTTGACATTGACTTTTTTAAGAATGTCAACGATTCTTATGGACACCAATTTGGGGATAAGGTTATAGCTGAAATTTCAAAAATCATAAGAATGTCATTAAGAAAAACGGATTATGTTGCCAGATATGGCGGAGAAGAGATAGTCCTTATTCTTCCTGAAACGCCTATCGATCAAACAATGATTCCTATTGAAAGAATAAGGGTTAAAATACAGGATCATCCTTTTGTTTTTGGAGATAAGTCTGTTCAGGTAACTGCAAGTTGCGGACTCGCAGGAGTAGAGCCGGATGTGAACACCTATGAAGATTTGATTTTAAGAGCTGATAAAGCGCTTTATGAATCTAAAAGAAACGGCAGAAATCAAACAACAATCTATCAGATTTAAGTTTTTATAAAAATTAAAAAAGGATTTATATAATTTAATGGAACAAAATTTTCTTACAGTAAGTGATTTTTCAACAAATAAAACTTCCGAATTATATATTACTTTTAATCTTTCGGAAAAAGTTTACGCGATTCCCGCAGAAAAAATAATTGAAATAGTTCAGCTTCCTGCTTTAACACTTCTGGAAAAAGCTCCCGACTATATTGTAGGACTTTTAAACCTTAGAGGAAATATTGTTAGCATAATAGACCTTTCGATGATACTTGGTTTTCAGCGAAAAGTTTATTCTGCAGAATGCCAGATATTGATTTTAAATGTGAATGATAAAAAAGTCGGAATAATTATTGATTCTGTAAAAGATGTAATTCAGTTTGAAAAAAAATTGCTTGAGCCGCTTCCTTATGCGTCAAAAGAACATATAGTAAACGGTGTATACAAAGATGATGCCGGTCTTATAGCGTTTCTTGACCTTGATAAATTAGTTAAAAGCATTGAAGCGATTGAAATAAGTGAGGCAGAGATAAAAGAAACAAGCCATGATACTTCCGGTTTGTTTCCTGTAGATAAAGTTTCCGTAGAAAAATTTGCCAAAAGGGCTTTAAAGCTTCAAAAAGAATTAAGAGATGAATCAAACAGTTTAAATTATCAGGAAGATTATTTTATTTCATTTTCTTTAAATGAAGAAATTTTTTGTTTAAATTTAAAATTTGTAAGGGAAATAACAAAATTAAAGAATGTTAACCTGACCAAAGTACCTTGCGTCCCTGATTTTATTATAGGAATTATAAACTTGAGGGGAGATTTTATTACTATAATTGATATTAAGAAGTTTTTAAATATTCCCAAGACTGATATAACTGAAAAAACAAAGATTATTGTTATAAGAACAGAAAATATACAAATAGGGATACTTGTTGATGATATTTTCGGAATTGAAAATATTCCGAACGAAAAATTTAGCCATAATATTCAGACTAAGTATGAAAAAAATAATTTTACCGCTGCGGAAATTATGTTAAATAACAGAGTAATGTGCGTATTTGACCTGAAAAAGTTTCTTGAAGACGAAAGACTTTTTATAGAAGACGCGGTTTAAATAAATTAAAAAAGGGGATGCACAGCATCCCCTTTTTTGTATAAATGTTTTTTATCCGTTGAAATTTTCTAGAATTTCACTGACTGATTCGTTGCTTTGAATCCTTTTTATTGATTCTGCAAGAAGCGGCGCAATGCTTAGCTGGGTTACTTTTGAGAAAAAGCCTTCTTTTAAAGGAATGGTATTTGCTACTATTACTTCTTTTATAGGACTTTCTTCAAGTCTTTCCATTGCAGGACCGCTGAAAACAGCATGGGCCGCGCATACATAAACTTCTCTTGAGCCTTCTCTTAGTAGTAATTTGGCTGCTTCCGTTATTGTTCCCGCTGTGTCAATCATATCATCAACTATAATAGCTATTTTGTTTTTCACATCCCCAATAAGGTGTTCAACTTCTGCTACGTTGTGAGAAATACGTCTTTTGTCAACGATAGCAAGAGAACAGTTAAGTTTTTCCGCGAATTTTCTTGTTCTTGCAACGCCGCCGCCGTCAGGGCTTACTGCAACCATTTCGTCAGTTGAGAATCCCTTTTGTTTAATATAATCAATTAAAACAGGCGTCACGCTGACGTGGTCAACAAGAATGTTAAAGAATCCCTGAAGCTGACCTGTGTGAAGATCAACAGCTAAAACTCTTGTTGCCCCTGCAGTAGCAAGTAAATCAGCAACAAGCTTGGCTGTAATAGCTTCTCTGCCGGAAGTTTTTCTGTCCTGTCTTCCGTAAGCATAATAAGGTATAACTGCTGTTATTGATTTTGCGCTTGCGCGTTTAAAAGCGTCAAGCATAATCAATAATTCCATAATATTTTGATTAACAGGGTCGCATAATGATTGGACAACGAAAACATCATCGCCCCTTATGCTTTCATTAATCCTTACATAAATTTCGCCGTCGCTAAAGTTCTTAATTTGCAGGGTGCCAAGCTCTTCGCCGAGGTGTTTTGCGATATCTTCTGCTATTTCAGAGTTTGCTCTTCCTGTGAAAATTTTGATGTCCTGAATAACTTTTATTTTGTTTCTTTGTCCCATTTCACTTACTTCCACTGCCAATTTATTATACCTCCGAATTTTTAACTATTTAACGTCATTGCGAGGAGGGGCTTTTATCGCCTGTCCCGACGCGGCAATCCATTTCATTTTTTTGGATTGCTTCGCAATCAGATACTCTTTTTTTTACCCAATTATCAATATTTTTTTGTTTTTCACGAGCTATTGCAAGTGAAAATTCGGGAACTTCTTTTGTGATTACCGATCCCGCCGCTATATTCGCATTGTTTTTAATGGTAACCGGCGCAACTAATACTGAATTTGAACCTATTTTTACGTTGTCTTCAATTATAGTTCTGCTTTTTTTCTTAGAAAGCGGATCGTAATTTGCTGTAATTGTTCCTGCGCCTATATTTACGTTTCTTCCGACAGAAGAATCCCCGACATAGCTTAAATGAGAAACATTTGTTGATGAGTCAATAGTAGATTTTTTGACTTCGACAAAGTTGCCTATTCTTACGTCAGAATTAATTTCTACTCTGTCTCTTAAGTGAGCAAAAGGTCCTACAGTTGAATTATCACCTATATAAGCATTGGATACTTTTGATTGAAGTATTTTTACGTTATTTCCTGTTTTAACATCGCCTTCAATAAAAGTATTCGGACCTATAACGCAGTTTTCCCCGAATATATTTGCGCCTTCTATCACACATCCGGGGTAAATTATGCTGTCCTGTCCGATTTTTGTTTCCGGTGAAACAAAAGTATTTTCAGGCGAAATAAAAGTTACGCCGTTATCCATAAGTTTTTCTATGGTCATGGTGTTTAAAAAATTAGAGGCTTCGGTCAGATGTTGTCTTGAATTGATTCCAAAAATCTCTTTGTTGTTTTCAAGAATAAATCCGCAAGTTTTTAAACCTTTTTTGACCGACCAGTCAATTATATCGGTTAGATAATATTCGCCCTGCTCATTATTTGTAGTAAGTTCAAAAAATGCAGGTGATATTTTTTCCCATTCGATACAATATACACCTGCATTAATTTCTTTTATTTGTTTTTCTTCGCTGTTTGCGTCTTTTTGTTCGACGATTTTCTTTATGTTTTCGTTATCGTCCCTTACTATCCTGCCGTAGTTTGTCGGATCATCGAACAAAGCAGACATTACCGTAAGAGCAGCCTCTGATTTTTTATGAAATTCAATAAAACCTTGCAATGTTTGAGTAGTTAAAAGAGGCGTATCTCCGCAAAGAACAATAGCTGTTCCTTTAAAATTCTTGAGATAATCATAAGCCTGAAAAACAGCATGCCCTGTACCGAGTTGAGGTTCTTGAAGAACTGTTTTTATAATTTCATTATGATAATTTTCATTTAAAAATTCTGTAACCGATTCTGATTGATGCCCTGTAATAACAAAAATTTCATCTAAATTATCAATTTCTAAAACTGAATCTACTACTCTTTCAACCAGAGCTTTGCCTGAAATTTTGTGCAACACTTTGGGAAGCGAGGATTTCATCCTTGTTCCTTTGCCAGCCGCAAGTATTATTGCCTTAATAGAATCGTTCATGTTTTCAATTTTACCCGTAGGAATAAAATTTATTACATAAATATTATGAACCAAACATGAATACATGTTTGAATTTTGTAAAGTTTTATTGAGTCAGGTGTCAATTTTTTTTATTGATGAGGTTTATGTAAGTACTGCGTTATTTACTTAACAGAAAGAAATGGGTAGCAAGAAATGAACGGAATTTCTCAACAAAGAAATGTAGGCTTTGGTCTTAATACTAGACAACTTAAAAGCTTTTTAAATTCACCTGAAGCTAAAGAATTAGGTGTCAGTATTAGGCAAGAAAAACAAAAGATCGCTGTATCTAACAGCGAAGAAGCAGTAAATGCAAGAGTGCTTTCTCTGGTACAAAAAGGTGATGTACTGAATTTAAATAATGGACATGGTGTATCAGTACCTTTACAGGAATCAGGAAAAGGGGCATTGGAAAGATTAGCAGCAAAACTTCAAGATATTAAGGGTACCATAATTCCAAGCAAAGCAGATTTTGATACTCGTGTTTGCTTTAGACCCTTAAGTGAAGTTCTTAAAGCAGGCTCTGAAAAATTAAAAGCAGCAATTTCAAAAGCAGCTAAAGAATAAAATTTATTTAAAATAGTAAACTCAAAGGCGGTAAAATTTTTACCGCCTTTGAGTTTATATCTTTACTTAATATCCTTAACTTCTTCCAGAACTCTTTGTTTAGCAATGTCTTTTCTGTATTTCATACCGTCAAAATGTATTAAATCAATTGTTTCATAAGCTAAATCGCGAGCCCTATGCTGTGTAGAAGCTTTTGCAACTACTGATAAAACCCGCCCGCCGTTTGTAAGAGTTTCCTCGTAGATATTTTTTGCGGTGGCGGCATGGAAAATTAAAACACTGTCATCGTCAATTTCGTCAAGACCTTCGATAAGCTGACCTTTTTTGAATTTGTTTGGATATCCTGAAGAAGTTAGGTTTATGCAGACAGAATGATCTTCGCTTAAGTTCAAAAATTCGTAATCATCTGATAACGCGCCGATAGAAGCTGAATACATAACCGCAAATAAATCATCATTCAAAAGAGGAAGTATTGTTTGGGCTTCCGGATCGCCAAAACTTACATTTACTCCTATGAGATAAGGATTATCCTTGTCGTCTATGATTATATTTGCTTTTAAAACTCCGCAGGAAGTCAATTTTTCAGAATTTAAACCATCAATCAATGGAAAGAAAATTTTATGGGCAATTTTTTCTTCAAGCTGCTCATCCAGATAAGAAACCGGCGCATAAGCTCCCATTCCTTCCGTTAAATAGCCGCTGTTTCCTTCTTCTGATTTTTTATACACATAAGCGGAAGAAAGAGGCAGGGCGTTATAACCATCCGTTATTACGTGAAAAGTAACATGCCTGCCTATTATAAAGTCTTCTATAATTATGGGTTTATATAAATTATTCATGCAAAACGTTATTGCGTTTTTGGCTTCGTTGAAGGATTCGCAGATTATTGTTCCTGAGCCGGGCGATCTGCTGTCAAATTTTACAACCAGCGGGTATTTTGCTTTTCTGGCATGTTCAATTGCCGGCGCTTCTTTGTCATAAGTTCCAAAAGGAGCTGTCGGGATTTTGTATTTATGAAAAAATTTCTTGGCAAAACTTTTGTTTTTTTCTATTTTTGAAAAAGCAATCCCTGCTCCAAATACAGGAATATTTTCCATTCTTAATAAATCTGCTATTCCTGCGTTTATGGCGGTGTCGGATTCGACGACAGTTAAGTTAATTTCATTGGTTTTGATGAATTCCAGCAGGTTTTTTGTATCGTCTTCCCTGATTTCAATGAATTCAGCAAGGTCTTTTATTCCCGCGTTTTTAAAGGTACAGAAAATTTTGCTGACTACAGGACTCTGAGAGAGTTTCCATATAATGGCGTGTTCTTTTCCGCCTGAACCTAAGACTAAAACTTTCATACAAATCTGCTTTCAATCAAATACAAATTTAATTATAACAATAAATTGTTTTTTGTAAATTTTTGTTGCAGGCAGTGTCAATTTTTTATATTGAGGAGATTTATATAAATGTGTTTATTAAATTAAATTAAAAATTTTATAGGAGAAACAAAATGCAAAAAATAGGATTAAATATTCAAAAAAACAATAGCCCGGCTTTTGGATGTAATGCTTGTGGTGAGATTAAACAAATTTTCTTAAACAATAAAATTAAAGAAGAGATTGCTGATAAATTTATAAAAGAGGAAACTAAGCCATTAAGCGCAGGGCTTTTCAGGAAGGCTCGCAGTCACGAATCAATGGCTGAATATTGGGTAGATAGATTTAAGAAGGTAGGTTTTGTTGAGGCTACCGGTTCATTTTTTAAAGACAGCGGCGGTTGCGCCGGTTAATTAAAAGAAGTATTTAAAAGTAATTATTAGAATTATTTAAAAAAGAGGCATAAAAATGCAAATTAATTACACACAAAGAAATTTAGGGTTTTCTTCAACACCGGCACAGCTTAGAGCGTATTTGAAATCGCCGCAAGCTAAAGAAGACGGGGTAAGACTTTCTCATAAAACCAGGTCTAAAGTGGATATGGAAATTAATCCGCCCGGAAGAAAATTTTGTCTTTTTTTAACAACAGACCCAAAAGGTACTCCAGCATTTCCTAATGTAAAATTAGACGGTAAGGATGTGTTTGTATATGGGACAAAACCGAAAGAAATGATTGCTAAATTGGCAGAAAAAATTGGCGATGGTGTTCTTAGTTTTACAAAAAAAGTAAAAATTGGTTAATTATTAAAATTACAAAAATTATAAAAATGTTGTGGATAAATCTACAGCATTTTTATTGTATATGCTTTATTATTGCCATATAATGTCCTTAATGAATAGATTGCCGCGTCGTACCCTTTGGGTACTCCTCGCAATGACAGAGGAAAGGATGATTGAGAGATGGGAAATAAAAAAGTTTTTATAAGTGTTTATAATAAAGAAGGAATCGTAGATTTCGCAAGAAAACTCCAGAAGGAGTTTGGTTATAATATTGTTTCAACAGGCGGAACCTATAAAGAACTTAAAGAAAACGGGATTGAAGTAACTGAAGTTTCCGAAATAACAGGATTTACAGAACTTCTTCACGGAAAAGTAAAATCTCTTCATCCCAAGGTTTTTGCGGGAATTCTTGCGTCAAGAACACGTGAGGATGAGGTTAAAGAGCTTAAGGAAAACGAAATTGATACCATTGACATGGTTGTAGTTAATCTGTATCCTTTTGAAGAAGTTTCAAAAGATGAAGAAATGTCTGTTGACGAGCTTTATGAGTATATTGATATAGGCGGAGTCACTTTATTAAGAGCTGCTGCAAAAAATTTCTTTAGTGTAACGCCTGTTTTTTCTTCCGGCATGTATGAAAAAATCCTCGATGATCTATATGAAAATGACGGAAACACGACTTATGAGCTTAGAAGAGAATTGGCTGTGAAGGCTTTTAGTTATACTGCCTCTTATGATTCAGTTATATCAGAGCAATTGGCAAAAAGATTATTGGATGAATCGGAAGAAGAAATGCCCGAAGTCTTTAATTTGAATCTTGAGAAGCTTCAGGACTTAAGATACGGGGAAAATCCACATCAAAAAGCCGCTCTTTACGGTAAAAATTCAAATATAAAATTCGAGGTTTTGCATGGGAAAGAGCTTTCTTACAACAATATTGTGGATTTAAGCGCGGCTTTAGATATTGTTAGTGAATTTATAGATGTTCCCGCCGCGTGTATTATTAAACACAATAATCCATGCGGTGTAGCGCTTGGTAAAACAATTACAGATGCTTACTTAAAAGCTCATTGCGGCGATCCCATAAGCGCATTTGGCGGAATTATAGGTGTAAATCAAATCATAACTAAAGAAATAGCAGAGCATGCCGTACAGATATTTTTTGAAGTTATAGTCGCTCCTGATTTTACCGAAGAAGCTCTGGAAATTCTCAAGTCCAAGAAAAATTTAAGACTTGTGAAAATTCCTGTTAATCTTTTGGAATATAGAATGACACAAAAATATACGGTAAAAGATTTGCCGTTTGGAACTCTTATTCAGGATGCCGATAAAGCAGAGTTGACAACAGACAATTTTAAAGTTGCAACAACTCAAAAACCTACTGAAAAACAGATAGAAGATATGATTTTTGCCTGGAAAGTCGTAAAACATGTTGGTTCTAATGGAATAGTTATTGCAAAAGACCTTAGAACGATTGGAATAGGAATGGGGCAGACAAGCCGCATCGCTTCCATAGAAATAGCTCTCAAGCAGGCATGTGATGAAGCAACCGAAGCAGTAATGGCGAGCGATGGATTTTTGCCCGCTGTGGATAATATTTATGCGGCTGTGCAGTCAAGAATCGGGGCTATAATTCAGCCCGGAGGAAGTATAAAGGATACTGACGTTATTGCGGAAGCCGACAGATATGACATTGCAATGATTATGACAGGCTTAAGACACTTTAAACACTAAAAACAAAAAAACGATTTTGTCGGAACAGAGAGTTTAACCGGTATACACCTGACATCTCTTTTTGCATTTTGCAAACCAACAAGACCGTTTTTTATTATATAATTACTTTAAACGATTAATTACCTTAAGCAATTAATAACATAATAACATATTTAATAAGAATTTCAAGGGTATAAATATGCACAAAAATTATATAGAAACACTTGCATATCATTATAAAAGACTAATGGATCTGGAACATTGTTTCAAAAATAAAATATTAAATGCATTTTATACAGTTCATGGGGAGAATTGTTTCAAGGTTTTAAGTCCTTATTTTTTAAGAGTAGAAAACAAAAGAAAAAATGATTACAGGAATAAATTTTTAAATCTATCCAATGCAAAAATTACAGGATACGAAAAACTTGAAAAAGCTTTAGAGTATACTTTTTTTTCTGATTTAATTCAATTGCTGGATGAACCTGTATTCTTTAAAGACAAAGCAGGTAAAACTTTTTATACCTGTAAAATTAATCCCAAAACTTTTAGAGCTCATAAAAAGCCGTTAAAAAACTTCAGAAATGCAATAGCTCATTATAATTTTAAAGATTTTAGAAAAAATAGAAAAATTTATATTGATGCTTTTATATATTTTGAAAATATAATTGGATGTAGAGGATTTGACTTGATAAACTATGATTCTTTGCCGAAAAATTATAATAAAAAACCGGATATAAAAGAAATTTTAAATTTAATTTATTCACAAAATACAAATATTTTTAAAGATGACAGGGTTTTGATTGAAATTTTTGACCAAATAGCTTTTTTATATGGATATACTTATGACAGCTTACCAAGAAGATGGACTATAATAAGACAAAAATATCAAATAGAAAAAGATTTTAAAAATTTATTAGTTAATACAATATAAGGAAAAATTTATGATTATACTTTATATAACAGCAATAATTCTGGCCTATCTGATAGGCTCTTTTCCGACGGGTTATATTCTTGTAAAAGCCATAAAAAGCGTAGATATACGGGAAATAGGAAGCGGAAGTACTGGAGCTACAAACGTAAAAAGAGTTCTCGGAATGAAAGCTTATATTTTTGTGATGTTTGTGGATGCTTTGAAAGGATTGTTGCCTGTGCTGGCTGCAAAATATATTGATTCAAAAATGGGTATTATAATTTCAGACTTCCATATTTTACCTGTACTGGTTGCTGTCGCGGTTATTCTGGGACACAGCAAGTCTATATTTCTTAAATTTACGGGCGGAAAATCTGTTGCGTCAGGAGTAGGAACGATTCTTGGTTTAAATCCTTTTGTAGGGCTTATCACTATTGCAAGCTGGGTTCTTTTAACCTATTTTACGAAAATTGTTTCCATAAGTTCCATAATAGTTGTTCTCCTCACTCCTATATGGATGTTTGTGTTTAAACAGCCTTTAAGTTACACGCTTTATTGTCTTGTAGGGGCTTTGTACATTGTTTATCTTCACAGGGAAAACATAAAAAGGCTTATTTCGGGAAATGAGAATAAGATCAGAAAATAATTTGAATGATTAAGTCATTTAAATTGAATTGCGAGGTTATTTATTGCGTTAATAATCTGTATTTGTAAGAACTTTTGTAGCGCAGGAGTAGCCTGAATACCATGCAGAGATATTTTTAACACATTGACCGTTTCCGACATTCAATGCGTAATAACCTCCCTGATAACCGGCAGGCAAGACTCTTCCGTCTATTTCAAACTGGATAATAAAGACATCTTTACCCGCAGTATTAGGTTTTTTTTGTCCGTTAATATCTATTACGATTGTTCTCTGTAAAACATTATTATCATCCCAAGCAAAATTCAAAGTTGTTCCGTCAGACAAAATAGCACAAGGATAATTTTGTCCTGAACCAGCATCGTCATCAAGTTCATATCTGTCAATAGACGCGCAATTTCCCTGCTGATTCCAGTCAAATTCTTTTAAGCATTGCATATAGTCACAATAAACGACCCTCATTTGAGTAGCATCACTAAAAGCGTTATCAAGAGAGCCATAATCTTCTTTTATTTCAATTGAAGCTTGAGTTATATTACGAAAAGCCTTTTTAAAGCCTGCTTTATATTGCTGTTCCTGAACATTTGTAATTAAGTCGGGAATTGTAAGGGAAGCAACCACCCCGATAACAGTAATGACAAGCAAAACTTCGGCGAGGGTAAAGCCTTTGTGTCCGTTGTCATTGCGAGGAGTGAAACGACGAAGCAATCCAACAACAGGCAGATAAATGGATTGCTTCGTCGCAAGCTCCTCGCAATGACGGAAAAATCTTGATTTTAAATCATATTTATGACAGGCTTGTCTGTCTGTCTGTCTGTCTGTCTGTCTGTCTGTCTGTCTGTCTGTCTGTCTGTCCAGACTATATTTACGCATATTTTACCCTTAAAGCTAATTATTATTTCTTTATTATAAATCATGTTTCCTGAAAATATAACATTTTAATATTTTTTGTCTTTGATTTAAGATATAAAGTACGATTGGAATGTAATAGAGGTTTTGAATAAATAATGAAATTAGCAGTTTTAGGCGCGGGTAGTTGGGGTTTATGTCTTACAAAGCTTTTAAACGACAATTTTGAAGAGATTTGCCTCTGGTCAAGAGAAGAAGACCTTACAGAAGAGCTTCTTACGACAAAATCAACAAGGTTTCCTTTTGAAATAAAATTTGATGATAAAGTTCAAATAACTTCTAATCTTCAAGAAGCAATAAAAGACGCGAAAATTATATTGTTTGTTGTCGCTACGTCAGGAATAAGACCTGTTTGTAAAAAACTTAAAGAAGCGGGAATTACAAAAGATCAGATAGTTGTAAACGCTTCCAAGGGGCTTGAATTACCGGGTTTATACAGGATGAGCGAAGTTGTTTTACAGGAATTGCCTGAAAATAAAGTTGTGGTTCTTTCCGGTCCCACTCTTGCGAAAGAAGTTCTTAAAGGGCTTCCGACTGCGGCGTCTGTTGCATGTGCGGATATGGAAACGGCTAATTTTGTTCAGGAAAAACTTACGGTATCAGATAAATTCAGGCTTTACAGCAATAATGACGTTATAGGCGTTGAGCTTGGCGGAAGTTTAAAGAACGTAATAGCCATTGCATCAGGCTTTATCGAAGCAATGGGGCTTGGAGATAATGCCAGAGGAGCTCTTTTAACGAGGGGTCTTTCTGAAATGGTAAGAATTAGTGTTGCTTTAGGCGCAAATCCAAGCACTTTATACGGACTTTCAGGAGTAGGTGATTTAATAGCAACATGCAGCAGCCCTTTAAGCAGAAATTATCGGGTAGGATATCTTTTAGGTCAAGGCAAAAAGCTTGATGATATTCTTAAAGAAGTTGGTACGGTTGCGGAAGGCGTTAAAACTTCTAAAGCTGTAGTGGAGCTTTCTAAAAAATTAAACATAGAAACTCCTGTTTCAGAAGCAATTTATGAAGCTGTTTATACTGACATAAAACCTGAAGAAGTTGTTAATAAGCTTATGACAAGAAAGTTAAAACCGGAAGACACCTATAAACTAAGCCAATAAAGTCGATTATTAATTAAAAAACAAAATAGGCGAGCGAGTCCGCGAAGCGGACGGAAAGCGAGCCAAAAACAAAACTCTAGCCCCCTCCCTCGAGGGAGGGGGTTGGGGGTGGGTGTATAAAAAATCATTTATTTCTTGTAAAAAGATTAAGATTGTAAACTTTTTCATAAAAAGATGAATATTGTTAATTGTTTAGGTTTTTATATAATTAGAAAAGAATTTTCTTTTCATTTTCATTTTTTGAAAAAATCAGTATAATAGAAATTAATAAAAAGTAAGAAACAGGTTACAAATGGAAGAAA
>Ga0209417_1002041_pt1 | contig 33476 bp, 34 predicted proteins | sample RifGroF2_FD_184002 | JGI IMG/M metagenome (GOLD analysis project Ga0209417, IMG submission 184002) | Groundwater microbial communities from Rifle, Colorado, USA - Groundwater F2 (SPAdes) (version 2) | ecosystem: Environmental > Aquatic > Deep subsurface > Groundwater | place: Rifle, Colorado... | reverse complement strand
GGAGAAGGTGCGCGACGCCATCCTCACAACCATCCGCGGTTTACGCGAGCGGGGCATCACGGTCGTCAAGGCGCACGGCAACGGCCACAAGCCTGCCGACATCGCGGAGGCTATTCAAGTCAGCCACGGTATCGCGCTCTCGGTTAAGGACGTCGTCAGCCACCTGGGCTTTCTGGAGCGCGCCGGTTACGTGCGGTGGGCGCCCTGCACGAAAGGCAAGGGGGGCGCCCCCGCGACATATGATGTCGATCTTCCTGGCAACGCGTTTGCTAGCCCTTCGGATGGCGAGCCCTTTTCGCCTTCCGAGGGCGAGAGCGGCGACGACGCTACTTGAGCAATAAATGGAATGTTTTTGCTAGCAAAAAGAGGGTGAACTATCTGGTGAACTATGAAAAGCGGGGGGACTTTTGAGGGGGTCAAAAAGCAGCTAAGTCATTGACGAATTAGGGTGAACTATGAAAAAGGGGGAGATAGTTCACCTTAAAAGCCGAAAAAAGCTAACAAAAACAGCGCAAGCCTTTGAAAACACTCAGTGAACTATCTGGTGAGATATGGGTGAACTATGGGTGAACTATGGTGAACTATCGGGTGAACTATCTCCCCCCCACAATCTCCCCCCCCACTCCCCCCCCTACGCGCGCGAGGGGGCGCCCGCGTCGGCCTGGGGGGCCTCGGGGCGCTCTCGGCGCGTAAGAAGGAAGGGATAGCAAGGGGTTTGCTAGAGGAAGAAACACATGGAAATTTGCTACTCGGCCGAATCCGATAAAAAATCGAGGATCGGCAACACCCGGAAAAATGCTACTTGGTCAAACCCTCTTTTCGAGCGGGCCGGGCTGGGCAGGGACGACGCCGTGCTGCTGGCGGTCGAGCCCGACGTCTGGTGGACCCGCCCGCAACTGCGGGATCGCGCCGCGGCCTACGGGTGCAGTTATGACGCGGTCAAATATTGGGTCGGTGCCGCCTGGCGCCGGTGGCGGTGGTTGGAGCGTCGCGAGACCGGTCTCGCGGTGCCTTGTGTGGAGCGTCGCGAGACCGGTCTCGCGGTGCCTTGTGAGATTAGGGGCCGGCTGGGCGCCGACGCGTGCTGGTACGAATACCGCTTGAAACCAGTGGCGAAAATCGAGCGCCAGGCTGTTGAAGAGATCTTGAGGCTATATGGACAGCCCGAATAGGTGCTTCGCGCACCACGGGGCCGGAAATCGCATTCTAGGGGTGTAAGAAAAGCCGGGCTTGTGGGGCCCGGTTTTGAGGTGGTGGAGAAAGGGGTCTGCTAGTTGGGTTTTGTTGCCTTGGCGATGGCGTCGATAACGGCGCGGTATTGGTAGTGGTTGGGGTCGTGGGGTTGCAGGACGGGCAGAAGGTCCAAGGCGTGTTTAAGCGCGGCCAGCATGTCCGGGGCGGCGGCGATCAGGCGGGCGTTGTCATCGTTTCCTGATTCGGGTAGGCCGGTGCCGGGAATCATGAACGCAGGGGTGCCTTTTGATTTCTCGCCGAACCAATGCCCGGCGATGTCGCGTGTGACGTACCAAGGTCCGGGAGTGTGCGTCATGTTCAGGACTCCTTATCCAAAAATCGAAGCGGCCGACTCGTGCTTTTCCAGCAGGAGTTGGATTGCGCGGAGGGTTGATCGTGAGGGGCGGCTTGGCCTGGTTGGCGAGAACCAGGCGCGGATGGCTTGCGGAGTGCAGCCGAGATCGCGCGCCATGGCGGTTTGCCAGCGGTCGCCGTAAAGGTGGACGCCGGCGTGCGCGATTTGCTGGGGGGTTGGGTTGGGGGGGATTTGCATGGTGGGGCCTTTCAACATTTTGAGCCACAGACGTCGCAGGTCGTGCCAAAAAAAGGCGCCCACTTCCAGGGGTGTTTTTGGTGCGAGTGCTTTTTGCCGTCGGCAAAGACGCATGTTTCGAATTCGACTTCCTTTTTTGCGCACTCATCACAAAGCACGCGGGTTATGGGGGCGCCGGGATGATAGCCTTTGCGGTCATTCCATCCGTGCATTGAGCCGTCTTGAGCGAAATAAGCCATGGTGGGGCCTTTCAATCCTGGAATGCGGATCCGTTGGCGGCGCTATTGAGGCGAAGGGCCACGATCGCTAGCAATTCTTTGAAATCGTAGGCCACATCCGTTGCCTTGTGAAAATGGAATTCGTTGACGCTGGGCGCGAAGGTGACGGCCAAGCGGGTGTCAAAGTTGTGTGGGATGAACCAAGATAGGACGTGAGTATTTCCCAATTCGCTTGAGCCATCGATACCGACGTTGAGGCACAGGCCGCGGGGCGCGCGGATCGCGGATTTGCACGAGATTCGCGCGCTTACCAAGGAAACAACCGGGTTCAGCTTCGATTTCAACGGTGGCGCCGTGTTCGGTGGCGACGCGGGCCAAATCCGCGACCATGGCGGCTCGGTCGGATTTGCGCTTAACAGAAAGCATTGTTCGGACTCCTCTTAAATCGCCGTGCAACCGGCCAGCAATAAAACGGCCAGGACGGTGAGGAAAAGAAACAGGTTCAGGGTGCGAAGGATTAGGGTTGGCAAGGCTTGGTTCCTTCTATTCGCGGTTTTCTACGTGTTGGGCGCGGCTATTCCTGCTTGGGGTTTAGATCCTGCCGGACGCATGCCTTGACGTCCTCGGGCAGATCTGACCATTTGCACGCGTGATGGCTGTTGTAGTAGCGATAAGCGGCGACTTGGTGAGGCTGTAGTTCGAAAGACATTCCGATTCCCTGAGGGTGGAAAGGATAGGCGGACATTCCCCGGCCCCACATGTAGCCGTTCCGGCCTGCTCCGCCGTAAATCTCGCGGTAGAAAACTGTGTATCGGTCGTAAATGTTCGGGATGTCAAAGATGGCCAGTACGCCGTCGGGACAGTCGGCGTCAAGCCAGCGTTTGCTTGCACGGCGAGGACGGTAGTTCATGGTTGGTTCCTTTCACGCTGTCAGCGTTCTCGGCCAGCATTTTATCGTAATCGTCGTCAGAGATGGCTTCTGGGTGGAGCGGCCACCGAGACTTGATGACCTTGCCGAAGATCTCGGCCTCGGCGCGGTTGTCGGCCACCGCTTGTAGACCTCGACAATCCCGGTTATGGATCAAGCCTCTTCTCGTCGGCCAGGACTCCACCCGTCTCGGTGACGGTCTCGCCGCTGTCCAGACGTAGAGTGCGGGTGGTCGCGTCCCAATCGCCCCACTGGCTGTCGGCACCCCACTCCACCGCCGCCCGACCCTCTCCCGTCCACACGGTCATCTGGCCGCGCTGTCCACCCTCATAGATGATGCCCCAGGTCTCGCAGCCGGGGCGAAGTTCGGCACGCTGGTCAAGGGCGCTGCACTCTTCGCGGGCCTCGTCCAGGTTCTCGGCGGTGACGGTGATATGGTTGATGACGGTCATTTTGGCTCTCCTCGTTTCCTGCGGCCCTCGCCGCTCTTGATGACTAACACACCGCTACTATGTGTTGACGATGGCGGGCGGAAAGTGGGCGGTCATAGTTGATCATGACGATTTCGGTGTCCTTTCATGTCGGGTTTGTCTGCTTTGTTGTATAACATATAGCAAACGGTTTGCTACACGTCAACAGGTGTTGTGGGAAAAATCCAACACGGGTAAAATGCGCACATGGCACAAGACATGATTAAAAAAGATGCACTGGGGCGCTTCCTGCCCAAAAAAGAGGCAAATGACCGTGATCGCGAGATTGCGGCTTTGGTCATGGGGGGCGCGTCGCCGGCCGATATTGCGGCTGTTCTCGGGTTGACGGAAATGCACATTTTTAATGCACTTTCGTCGCCTCACGTGCAGATGGCTGTTTTTGAGGCACAAAAAGGGGTAATCCGACGGGCTGCGACCAAAGCGATTAAGGTTATTGAGCGTTACGCAACTGTCGACGCGACGACGGAAGGCGGAAAGAAGATCCAGCTTGAAGCCGCTAAGACCTTGGTCAGCATGGCCGGCCACAGTGCTCAAGGCGCCGCGCAAGCCGCTGGGGGCCGCTCAAGAGGCATAGGTGAGATGTCCCTTGAGGAGATCGAGCAGGCGTTGCAGGACGCCAAGACGGCCCGGTCCGATCAGGCGCAGGTGATCGACGTGGCCCCGGATAACGCGCAGGGTAGCGCGCAGCAGGACGGGCAAGACGTTGATATATATGGGTAAGCAAGGGTATGTGACATTCCCCGCTCGGCCCCCAAGGTTGTTCCCGGCCCCCCGGGGGGAGGGGGTGACGTTGCCGCGGACGGCGGCCACCCGCTTCGACAAATTTTCCGCCTCGCCAAACTAACTAGCAAACGGCTTGCTAGCAGCCGAAGCAGCGAAGAACTGAACGCGCTGTCTGCCTCGCGTCGCGGCCCAAAAAAGCCAAACAGGAAATCGGCACAAAAAAACCCCCGGCGCCGCGAAGCACCGGGGGAAGTTTGCTTGAACCGACCGAAAGGAACGATGGGGTGAAAGGAACCCGTAACGTCCGCGCGTAGTGTATTGCGGGATTTTGTAGAAAGCAACAGCGAAGCGGTGTATGTTTTTCCCGTCGGCGTCGCGAGACGCCGAGTCCCGACCGATGGAGACCACTCATGGCGCAGCCGACCGCCTACAACCCGGCCTACGATTTCAGCGACTACCAGACGAGCAACCCGGCGGACCCGCTGCCCGGTGACAAGGTCGACATCGAGCTGGCCGCGATCAAGACCACCACCGACGAGATCCGCACCAACCTGGCTTTGATCCAGAGGGACGACGGCGCGATCGCCAACGCGGTAGTGACCCCGGACAGCTTTACCGCGGCGTCGCTGGCGCTGATGGGGGGCGCGTGGTCTCCCGAGGGCGCGTGGACGACGACCACCGTCTACGCGCAGAGCGACGTCGTCACCAGTGGCGGGAACACCTACGTCTGCGCGGTGGCGCACACGGCGGGCACGTTCGCGACGGATTTGGCCGCCGGCAAGTGGCTGTTGATCGAGAACGGTTCGTATGCCGCTGATGAGGTCACCTACAACAACGCCACCTCCAGCCTGACGGCGGACGACGCCCAGGCCGCGATCGACGAACTGGCGTCCGAGAAGGCGAACACCGCCGATCTTGGCGATTCGGCGACTTTGGACGTCGGCACGACGGCTGGGACCGTGGCGGCCGGCGACCACGGGCACAACGGGGTGTACGAGCCCGCCGACGCGACAATTTTGAAAGACGCGGACATCGACGTCACGGTCCGCGGAGTGGCGGCGTCGCTTCTTTTCAGCAACGCCCCCGTGCGTGTGAAGAACGCCGCCCGCCTTTCCCTTTTCAACCTGGCCCGATAGGAGAAGATCATGGCCGTCAACAACGATCCGGTGTTCGGAAAAACCCCCAAGATGGCGCACGCTGCGTCCGCAGCCGCCAACGCCAACGTGGACGGCACGGGGACGATCATCACCCTGCTGACCGCCGGCGCCGATGGCGCCATCGTCACCAGCCTCAAGGCCTGGGCGACGGAAACCAACGCCGGCGCGGCCCGTCTGAACGTGTTCATTTCGCAGGACGCCGGAGCTACGTGGAAACTGCATGAGAGCGCACTGATGGCGCTCTACACGGTGGCGGCGACCACGGTTCAGACGGCGGTGACGTTCGTTGACAAGGAAACGCCGGACAGCGCTATCATCCTGCCGGCCGGCGCCGTCGTCGGCGTCACGTCCATGGATACCGAGGGCGTCGTCTTCGCCGCCGAGTACCAGGACCTGTCGTGATGATCGTCACGCGCTCGCCCGGACTGATCCGCCGTGGCCGGCCGGGGCTGATCCAACCGGTCCAGGTGGCGGTGCCCGGGTTGATCGTCGACCGGCCAAGGCTGGCTGTCCCGGCCGCCGGCTGGGGGCCTATCCAGGTCATCGATAGCTACGACATCGCCAACCAAAACGAAGAACACTCGATGTATACGGGCGGCAACACCGGCAAGGCGCAGTGCATCACCCTGGCCCAACCGACCCGGATAACCGGGGTCGCCTGGGATTTGAGAAAGCAGGGCAGCCCGACCGGCACGATCTACGCCAAGCTGTACGCCGTCAGCGGCACGGTCGGTTCGACCGCCGTGCCAACCGGATCGGCCCTGGCCACCGCCTCGCTCGACGTGGCGACGCTGGGCGGCGCGTTCGCCATGGTCGAGTTCACGTTCCCGGCCTATTACGAGGCCGCCGCCGGGGACGTGGCCCTGACCGTCGAGTACAACGGCGGCGACGTTTCAAACCGGCCGCTGGTCGGCATCGACACCACGTCGCCCTCGCACGCCGGCAATTACGCGGGCAACGGCGGCGCCTGGGCGGCCGACGCCGCCGTCGACGCCATTTTTTCCGTAATCGGCCGGCCGGCGAAATAGGAGGTGGAAATGCTTTACTGGCTCACCCTCGACGCTTCCGGCTCCATCGCGTCGGCCTCCCCGTCGCCCAGCCGCCGCGCCACCGAGATCCGCGACGACAGCGACCCCGAGTTGGCGGCCTTCCTGGCGCCGTCGCCGGAAACCCCCGCCCAGGTCCAGGCCCGCATGTCCGCAGCCATCCAGGCCCGCCTCGACGCCTTCGCCCGCGAGCGACTGTACGATGGCATCCTGTCGCTCTGTACCTACGCGGCTTCCACCGATGCCGCGTTCGCCGCTGAAGGGCAGCGCGGCGTCGATCTGCGCGACGCCACTTGGCGGGCCGCTTGGGCTATCTTGGCTGATGTGCTCGCAGGCGCCCGCGCGGTGCCGACGCTCGAACAGCTTTTTTCCGAACTGCCGGCTTTGGAGTGGGACCAATGATCCTTACGCTGTCCATCGTTTTTTTCATCGTCGGCGCTTTGTGGCGGCGTTGGCTGGGTGGTTGGCTCGGCGGGGAGCGGTGGGTTCGCTTCGCCGTTCTGCCCCTTTTGGTGTGGCCCTTCTGGCTGGTGTGGCCGGCGCTTCCCGCGCTGCTCGCGTCGGCTGTGTGCGGGCTGTTCTTCGCGATGGCTCACGAATTCGAGGGGTGGGGCGCGGTTAAGAGGTACGGGCCGTTTGGTCTCGGGTATCCCCTGGCCTTCCGCTTTTGGCGATCGAGTTGGAACCGGCCGCCTTTTGTCGACGGCGGCACCGCGATCGGCGAGCTGTTTTTGGGAGGCACGTTCTGGGCGTGCGTTCCGTTGGTCTTGTGGGGGTGGGCATGATGGAGCGGGCATTGGACCACAGCGCGATAGCCGCGGCGGCGACGGCCAGCATCGTCCCCTGGCTGGGCATCATCAACGGCGTGTTGTCGGCTTTGTTGGCTGCCAGCACTCTCGCCTTCCTACTGTGGCGGTGGCGCCGGCAAGTCCTGCTTGATCGGGCGGAGCGGAATGGCGCGTCGAAGTAGGCAAGCGGACGCGCAGTCGCTCGGTGACTCCGAGCGGCAGATTCGCCTGCTGGAGCGGGCGAAGAAGATTCAGCTTGCGCGGACCAATTTGATCGACTTCGCCGAATTCATGATGCCCGATCCCGAGGATATGGACGACGCGACTCGCTCGCTTTATCGGGCGCAGCCATACCATATATTGCTGGCCGAGGGGTTGGAGAGGGTCGACCGGGGCGAGTGCCTGCGGCTCGGCATGTCGCTGCCTCCGCAGCACGGCAAGACGCGGTTAGCCTCGGTCAACTTCGCGGCGTGGTACGCCGGCCGGCACTCGCGGCGCAACACCATTTTCGCGGCGTACAACGAGACGTATGCCAGCAAGATCGGCGGGCTGGTGCGGGGCGTCATGCAGTCGCCGCAGTATGCTGCCGTCTTTCCGCACGTTACGCTGGATAAGGGTTCGCGCGCCAAGGACGCGCTCGAGACCTGCGAAGGCGGCCAGCTCAACTTCGTTGGCCGGGGCGGGTCCGGCACGGGATTGCCGGCCGATCTCGTCGTGATCGACGACCCGATCAAGGGCGACAGCGAGGCGAATAGCCCGACGATTATCGAGTCGCTGCACGACTGGTATTCCTCGACGATCTATTCGCGTGTCCGTGCCACAACGGCGATCGTCATCATTCACACCCGCTGGGTTGAGGACGACTTGCTGGGGCGCATGTGTGACCCCGATCACCCCTGGCGGCAGACCGACGACGGCAAGGAAGAGGCGGCGCGCTGGGACTATATCAACATTCCGGCGGTACTCTTCGACGGGCCGATCGCCCAGGCGCTGAACAAAAATCTGGAGATCCCGACCGATCCGCAGGTGGTATCGGCGTTTGGAAAGAAGCCGATGGCGGCGTTGTGGCCGGAGGAATTCAACCTGCGCCATTTGGCGTCGGCCAAGAAGCTTGACAAGAACAATTTCGAGGCGCTGTACCAGGGGCACCCGAACCCCGAGGACGGCGACTATTTCAAGGCGGAAGGGATTGTCGAGTACCAGGCGCAGGACTTGCCCCGGAATCTGCGCATCTACGGGGCGTCGGATCACGCCATCACCGAGAAAAAGAAGAACGACCCCAACGTCATCGGCTGCGTCGGCGTCGATGAGAAGGATCACGTTTGGATCTTCCCTGATTTAGTGTGGGAGCGTATGGAGACCGATCGGATCGTCGAGGAATTGATCGCGATGATGCGCAATCGTCGGCCGCTGCTATGGTGGATGGAAAGCGAAAACATCTCCAAATCGTTTGGCCCGTTCCTCTACAAACGGATGATGGAAGAGAAGGTCTACTGCGCGATCGACGCGCAGACGCCGTCGGCCGACAAACGGGCGCGTGCCCGGGCGATTCAGGGCCGCATGTCGATGAAAATGGTCCACTTCCCCGCGTTTGCGCCGTGGTGGCCGCGGGCGCGGGCGGAACTGCTGAAGTTCCCCCGGGCGACGCATGATGATTTTGTCGACTGGCTGGCGTGGATCGGCCGCGGGCTGATGGCGGAGGTGGCGGCGGACGCGGCGCCGCAGTGCGAGGAGAAGGTGATTAAGGTCGGTTCGATTTCGTGGATCAAGGCGGCATCGGCGCGTGAAGAGCGTCAGAGGAAGATGCGCAAGGCGACAGCGGGGTTCTGACATGGACGAGCAGATGGAAATGCGGCAGAGCGAACCTTCGGGCGATCGCCAGACGCCGGAAGTCGATCCCGCGCGCAAGGCGCTGGTGACGCAGTGGTTGACCAAGGTGCGCGCCGCCGAGAAGTATTGGGAGAAGGACTTCAAGGCGATGCGCCGGGACATGGACCTGGCGCGATTGGGCGCGGATGGTGATTGGGTGGGCGCAGACAATTATGTGGCCAACCTGATCCAGCGGCACGTCAACCAGAAGGTCGCAGCGCTCTACGCGCGTAACCCGCGGGCGCGAGCCAAGCGGCGGGAGCGACTGGAATTCGCGGTGTGGGATGGCGACCCGCAGAGCGCGATGGCGGCGCAGCAGGCGGTGGCCGCCCAGGCGCAGGCCACAAGGGCGGGCGACCCGATGGCGCCGCTGCTGGCGGACCCGCAGTCGCAGGCGATTTTGCAGGACATCGCCGAGGCGCAGGCGCGCATCCGCATGTTGGATCGCATGGGGAAAACGCTGGAGATCCTGTTTCACTACTACCTCGATGAGCAGGAGCCCCGCTTCAAGAAGCTGGCGAAGATGATGGTGCGCCGGGCCATTGTGACCGGCATCGCCTACTTGAAGTTGGGGTTCCAGCGCATCTTGGAGCCGCAGCCGGACATCTCGGCGCGCATCAACGATGTGACCGAGCAGATCTCGGTGGCCGAGCGGATGATGGCGGACGCGGCCGACGGTGTCGACGTCGACCCGGATTCGCCGAACGTCGAGGAACTGCGTTTGCTGCTGGCTGACTTGCAGTCGAAAGAAAGCATCGTCGTGCGCGAGGGGCCGGTGACGCTGTTCCCCGAGTCGACGGCGATCATTCCCGACCCCAAGTGCAAGCAGTTGGATGGTTTCATCGGCGCCGATTGGGTGGCCGAGAAGTTTATCAAAACGCCCGACGAGGTGAAGGAGATTTACAAGGTCGATCTCGGTAAGAACTATCGGGAGCACACGGCCGACACGTTGACCAAGTTCGAAAAGTTCTACGAGAGCGACGAGCCGTCGGCGAAGGACGCGCACAAGGGTCTTTGCGTCGTCTATGAGATTCACCACAAGAAAAATCGCCAGGTGCTCACTGTCGCCGAAGGCTACCCCGACTTCCTGCGCGAACCGGCGGCGCCGCGGCCGATGTTGGAGCGCTTCTGGCCGTATTTGACCCTGACGTTCAACGACATCGCTCACGAGTGCGAACTGTTCCCGAATTCCGACGTGCGCATGCTTTATCCCATGCAGCAGGAGTACAATCGGTCGCGGCAGGGCTTGCGCGAACAGCGCCAGGCCAACCGGCCGAAGTACGTCACGGCGGCGTCGGCCGGCCTGGATCAGTCCGACAAGGATCAGCTCAAGTCACATCCGAACAGTGCCCTGCTGGAAATCAAGGCCCTGCAGCCGAACCAGAAGGTCGGCGACCTGATCCAGCGCTTTCCTACGGTGCCGATCGACCCGGCGCTTTACGACACCACGCCGATCTTTGAGGACGTGTTGCGCACGGTCGGCTCGCAGGAAGCCAATTTCGGGCCGAACAGCGGAGGCACGGCGACGGAAAGCTCAATCGCCGAGTCCTCGCGCATGTCCGTGCAGTCTTCGGACGTCGACAGCCTGGATGACCTGCTGACCGATTACGCGCGGTCGCAGAGCCAGATGATGCTCTCGGAACTGCCCAAGGAGAGCGTTGTCGAAATCGTTGGGCCCGGCGCTGTGTGGCCGGAGGTATCGCCGGAACAGAACGCCAAGGAGATTTGGCTCGAGGTTAAAGCCGGGTCGTCTGGGCGGCCGAATCGGGCGGCGGAGCTGGCTAACCTGGAGCGGGCGGCGCCGACCGTGCTGCAGGTGCCGGGCATCTCGCCGGTGTGGTTCGCCCGGCAGGTGCTCGAGCGGCTGGACGACAGCATCGATGTTTCCGAGGCGATCGTGGAGGGGCTGCCGTCGATCGTCGCCATGAACCAGATGGCGCGGTCGGCCGCTGGCGGGGCGGCGCAGATGGCTACCGGTGACCCGGCGACGGATCCGGCGCAGCAAGGTGGCGCGGGTGGTAAGGTGGCCGACGACCAGGCGAACCGGAACGAGCCGGGGGGTCAGCCCGCATTTCCTGCTTGATTGTTTTGTAGAAAAATGAGAAAGTGCGCTTACTACATGTTCAACAAGACCAGCGTCGAGAAGCGCGGGATTCTTTAATGGAGACGAAATGCCGAATTCGTCAGCGGTAGAGAAGGATCCCGCCGGCCGGGGCAACCCGGTCGACGGGAAAAACGTGGACGGAAAAGAAAAGACTGCCGCGGATCCGTCCCCCGCGGATGGCAAGGGCGAAAAGACGACCGCCGAGGTGCTGGACGAAGTTTTAGCCGCCAGCAAGCCCGGCGCGGAGCAGGCGCCCGACTCCGAGACAGGTCAGGAAGGCCCCGACGGGACCGATAAGGCGGCCATCGACGACAAGTCGAAGGGCGCCGAGGAGGAACTGCCGGACGAAGTCACCGAAGACGAACTGAAGGCGCAAAAGCCGAAGACGCAAAAGCGGATACGGAAACTGCTCGCCCAGCGGGACGAATACCGTGAGATCGGTACGCCCGAGGAGGTCAAGCAGTTCAAACATTCGCACGAGCAGTTCACGCGGATCACCGCGTATATCGAGGAAGCGGGCCTCGTCTCGGAAGAGGTGAGCACCGGTTTCGAGATCATGCGGCTGATGAAGCAGGAACCGCTCAAGGCGAGGGAAGCTCTGCGGCCGTACATGGCTCGGCTCGAACAGATCGCCGGCGAGGTTTTGGCACCGGAACTGGCTGAGCGAGTCAAGCAGGGGGCGATCGCGGAAGAGGACGCCCGGCAGCTGCAACGGTCGCAGTCGAGGGAAGCGCTTGCGCAGGCAGCGGCGAAGCGAGCGGCGGACAAGGCCGAGAGCATTCAGCAGCAGACGCAGACGCGGACGAACACGCTGGAGGTTCAGCAGTCTGTCTCCTTGTGGGAGCAGAAGTGGCGGGCAGCCGACCCTGACTATAAGGCCAAGCAGCCGCGAGTACAGAAGGAAATCAAGCTCGCTGTTCTTGAGCTGGGGCATGTGCCTTCCGCCAAGGAAGCCGTCGCCATCGCCCAAAAGGCGATCGACGAAGTCAACGCGGAGTTCAAGGCTCTTCGGCCCAGCAAAAAGGACGCGATCGATCCTCCGGTCTCCGGCGGCGCGGCGCCAGACGCGCAGCCCGTGCCGAAGACGACCCTGGACGTCGTGAACCAGGCGCTTCGGGCATCGGCCGCGCGGTGATCCAACCATCCGCGTAGAGGACAACCATCATGCCTTTTACCGCTCTCGAACTCGAAAACATCGCCAACGCGGTGATCGATTTTCACATGGACCAGGGCAAAATCTGGTCGCAGACCATTCAGGACAAGCCTCTTCTGAAGGCTATGGAGTCGGCCAAGAAGACCTTCCCCGGCGGCAAGGAGAACATCACCGTCCGGGTGAAGGGCACGTACACCACGGACATCGAAGGGTACTCCGAGGATGACGAGGTGTCCTACGGCAACCCGGCCAACATCAAAACCGCGAGTTTCCCGTGGAAGGAGTGGCATTCCGGTATCAAGGTCACCATGACCGAGCTGAAGAAGGACGGCATCTCCGTCAACGACAGCACGACCGGCAAGAACACGTCCGAGCACAGCGGGCGCGAGAAGACCGCCCTGGCGAATCTCCTCGAAGACAAGGTCGAGGACATGGCCGAAGGCACCGCCCGTGGCGAGAACCTGATGTACTGGCGCGACGGCACCCTGGATTCCAAACTGGCCCCCGGCGTGCGGTCGTTCATCCTGGACAACCCCGCTTCGGCCACGGTGGTCGCCGGCATTGACCAGTCGACCAACACCTGGTGGCGGAACCGCTCCAACGTGAACCTGGCGGCGGCCCTGCTGACCGGCGGCGCGATCAACGTGGCCACGCCGGCCAATCAGTTGCTCGTCACGGCGCTGCAGCGCGAGATGCGCCAGCTTCGCCGGTATGGCGCCCCCAAACACCTCGCCCTGGCGGGTTCCGACTTTCTGGACGCCTTCGAGCAGGAGCTTCGCGCGAAAGGCAACTACACCCTGGACGGTTGGTCGAAGAGCGGCCGGATCGACGCCAGCGTGGCCGATCTCGCCTTCAAGGGCGTCAATCTGGAGTACGACCCGACTCTCGACGATGAGGGGCTGTCGAAGTACCTCTTCCTCCTCGACACCAAGCACATCTTTCCGATGATGATGGAGGGTGAGGACAAGAAGCGGCACGCGCCGGCCCGGCCCGAGAACCAGTACGTCATCCATCGCGCGGTGACGTCGACCGGCGGTCTCGTCTGCCGGAAGCGCAACAGCTCGGGCGTGTACTGGATTTCGTAGTCCAGGCGTCGGAAACAGAGAATAAGGAATTTTGTCATGTCTTTCGATGTTGTGACCACTTCCCTCGCCTCCGCCGTCGCGTCGGCCGGGACCATCACGCTCGCCTACCCCACCGGCCGCAGCGCCGGCGACTACACCGGGGCGCACGCGCACAAGATGTATGCGATGGGTGCCAACTTCGCGGCCCCCAACGACTTCACCGTGGCTTTCGGCGCCACGATCGTCGTGACCTACAACGGTTCGACGACCATTCCCGCCGGGACCACCGTGCGCTTCCAGTTCGATCAGCTCGGCAGCGATGACGTCCAGGAAGTCATTTTGCCAAACAACCTGGTCCCAGCCAGGATGCACCTGATTGACCTGGGCGCTCCGATCACTCTCGATGCCGACGGCCTGATCAAGGCGGCCACCAGCACCGAGTTGCCCGACACCGAGACCGTGACCTACACGATCGCGACGGCCGGCACGTCGCCGCTCGACGGTGCCAGCCAGACGTGGGTGCTGGACGCCCCTCGCAATATCACCGCGACCGTCACTCACGACTCGTCCGTTGTGGCCATGACGATCAAGGTGACCGGCAAGGACGTTTTCGACGTCGAGATGTACGAGGAGATGTCCATCGCCGCGACCGGTACGTCGCAGACGGCGGCTGGTCTCAAGGCGTTCAAAGAGGTAACGTCGGTGGCGATCACCGCCGCGGCCGATGCGGAGGCCAATACGCTGAACCTCGGATGGGGCGACGTGCTGGGCCTGCCGGTCTACGTGCCGGACGCCAGTTACGTCGCGGCCGAGATGGAAGATGGCGTGTGCCTGCCCCGCAAGCCGGGATACGTCTACATCCCGTTCCACTACGGCGCCACGCAGATCAATGCCGGGACCGGGTGGTTCATCAACTCCCCGGTGGCGGGCCGGATCATCGAACTTCGTACGGCGGTGGAAATCGCTTTCACCACCGGCGGGGCCGTCACCGTGAACGTTGGGGCCACGCCTGTTGACGGGCTTTCCGTCACCATCGGCACCGAGGCCGCCGACGAGTTGGACTCCGATACGGCCACGGCGGGCCACGCTTCCGCCGTTGTCGCCAAGGGGGATCTCATCACGATCCTTGGCGCGTCAGGGTTTGACTCGGCGGGCGCAATCAACGGTGTGCTCGTCATCGCGGTCGATCCCGACGACCAGATGGACGGCACGTTCGTTGCCGGCGTCACCAGCAAGGCGACTGCGACCACGGGCGACGTTCGTGGCACCTACGACGCCACGACGGCCTGCGATGGTTCCACGTCGTTTGCCCTGCTGGCCATGTTGGCCGACCCGGGCAACCGCGGCGTTCCGCAGTACGCGGCCTAGCACTCAACCGGTCGGGAGGGGGTCGCCGCCCCTCCCGACCCCTTCTTCCAGGCAGAAAGGATAACGACGCATGGATTTTTATAATTGCAAAGTTCGCCTTGGCGGCAACGTGCTGAATGAGGTTCGCCTGTCTGACGTTCCAGCCCCCGAAATCCTGATTCTCAAATACATCCACGGTGGTGACGCAGTGGTGGAATTGGAGAAGAGCAAGGGCGGCCAGATCGAGCACGAGAAGGAGCGGGCCCGCCTGGAGGACAAGTATGGTCTTGTCCTGGCCAAGCGGGAACTGACCTTGAACGCGATTTTCGGGCCGCCGCACCAGGATCTCCCGATCCATGTGAACGGTGGCAAGGCGGCGGCTGACGACGGCCGGCGCAAGCGGACCCGGGCGCCGATGCCCGACGAGATCGCCGAGACCGGCGAGGAATCCGCCAGCATCCTCGGATAGTGGGAGAGTCGAATGGCCCGGGGTACGCAACTGCAAACACTGGTTAGCCAGCTCCGGGCCGAGACTCGCGACAGCTCCAAGGTCTCGGTCGGCACCGATGCTGAGGATAATCTGAAGCAAATTCTGCGGCGCACGCAGGAAACGCTCTATGACGACCACGACTGGAAATTCCTTCAATTCTATGTCTCGAAGGACCTGGCGGCCGGGCAGCGGTACTACGACATGCCCGATGGGCTCTCCGACGCGCGTATCACCGATGTCGCTGTCGAGTGGAGCGGCGAGCCCTACCCGATCGAGCAAGGCATTGGTTTCCAGGAATACGCTGAATACGACAGTGATGGCGACGAGCGGTCGGAGCCTGCCTTGCGCTGGGACTGGCGGCGTACGAGCGAGACGGCTACGCAGATCGAGGTGTGGCCGATTCCCTCGACCAACACGCAGAAACTTCGGTTCCGGGGCATTCGTAACCTCAACCCTCTGGTGGCGAACACCGACCGGGCGACCCTTGACGACACACTGATTGTGCTTTTCTCCGCCGCCGAGATCCTGGCGTCGCGTGATGCCAAGGACGCCAAACTGAAGCTGGCCGCGGGCCAGGGGCGGTTGGCGTCGCTGCTCAAGCAAACGTCAGGGCTGCATCAGCCTTTCGCCATTGGCGGCGGGGATGCTCGGCGTTCGATGCGCGGGCACACGATCATTCGGGTGCGCTGAATGAGCTACGTCGTCGTCAAGAACTTTAAAGCGGGTCTGGACCGGCGCGGGTCGCAGGTTGGCGGCGACCCCGGCTCGTTGTGGGATGCCTGCAACGTGCTGATCAACCGCAAGGGGGAGATCGAGCGGCGCAAGAAGTTCGTTTCAACGTATACCCTGCCGGCCGACACTTTTGGCATGCATGCGACTGGCTCGACGTTGCGGGTGTTCGGTTCCGCCGCGGCGCCCGTCGTGCCCTCGGGGGTGGCCTACCAGCGTCTTCAGCACCCCGACGGATCCACGGCGATGTCCAAAGTGTTGTCGGCCGAGAACTTCGATGGCAAGCCTTACGTCGTGGCGAAATTCGCCGACAACGGGGTGTACCATTTTTATGATGGTGCGTTGGTGCCCGACTGGTACGTCGGCATTGTGCGCGCGGATATGACCAACAACGACGGTATCGCCGAGCACCTGAAGGTGCTGATCAACGCCAGCGCGGATTATAGCGCGACGCGATCGGGCGCGGTGCTTACGGTGACAGGAGCCGCGAACGTCGCTTTCGATACCGAGACAACGGTCGAGAACGGCGGCGCGACGGACAACCAGGCGATTGCCACGGCGACCACGCAGACGGCGGTCGAGGATGTGATCGAAGTACGGGCGACCGGCGCAGTAACGGTGACCGCCGGAGCGTCGGCAACGGCGGCGACAGGCTCAGTAGAGCTAACGGGTGGGGCTTCGGGCAGTGTCGACAGCGTCACGGTCAACGGGGTCACGGTCACCAGTGGGGCCGTGCCATTCAACAGTTCCCTGGACCAGACAGCGACGGATTTGGCCGCTAACATCACGGCGCACACGTCGAGCCCGGAGTATACGGCCGCGGCGGTCGGCGCCGTTGTCACGATCAGCGCGGCGGCATCGGCCGGCGCGGCGCCCAACGGGTACGTCGTCGCGTCGTCGGTGACTACGATCACCAAGACGGATGTCAACATGGCGAGTGGCGCCAATAAAGGGATATCCTCCGTCAAGGCCGATGGCGTCGAGGTGTTGGGCGCGCAGGTCAACTACACGACCAGCAACTCGATTCTGGCCGCCGCCCTGGCGGCGCAGATCAACACTTACACGTCGAGCCCCGAATACTCGGCCACCGCCTCCGGGCCAACGGTGACTATTCGTGCGGCGGCAGGCACCGGCGACGGCCCAAATGGCGCGCTGGTGGCGGTGACCGCGGACAGCGGTGTCACGGCGACAACGGCCAACATGGCGGGCGGCGTGGACGCCGTGACTGGCCAGCCGCAGAAAAACACGTTTACGATCAGCGGTACATTCGAGGTGGGCGACAAGTTCAATGTTGCCCTGGGTGACGAGAGTTTCGGCTACGTCGGGAATCCGCTGGTGCGCGGTGCTCAGTTGTTTACGCACAAGGCGAAGATGTACACCGTCTCTGGCAGTCTGGCGCAGTTCTCCGGTGTCAACAACGCGGCGTCATGGAATCGCGACAGCGTCGAGTATCCGGGTGCCAACTACATCAATCTGGCCAGCCAGGACGAAGGTTCGCAGACGCTTTACGGGCTGGGGCAGTATCAAGGCAACCTTGCCTTTTTCGCGCGCAATGCGGTGCAGGTGTGGGCCATTTTCGCCGACGAGGATAGCAACACGCTACTGCAGACCCTCAAGAACACCGGCAGCCGTTCGGGTGGCACGATCCTCGGATATGGCAACGACGATCTGTTCTACTACGCCGATTCCGGGTTCCGTTCGCTGCGGGCCCGGGACAGCAGCAACGCCGCTTACGTCAACGACGTGGGCACAGCGATCGATCCGTTTGTCAAGGAGTACGCCAAGACGCTGACGGATGCGCAGATCGAGGATGCGATAGCGGTGCTGCAGCCGGATGATGATCGGTATTGGGCGGCGTTGGGCACTAACCGGGTTTTTGTGTTCAACTACTTTCCGGGCTCGAAAATCAGCGCGTGGACCTATTTTGACACAACCGACGACGTCGGGGGGCAGATTACGGCTTGGGCGCGTATCGCCGAGAAGCTGTACGCCCGCGCCGGCGACACGATTTTCCTCTACGGCGGATCTGACGGCGACACATACCCGGAGGACGATGAGGCGGTGGCGACGGTAGAGTTGCCTTTCCTCGACGCCGACCGGCCGGGGTCCGAGAAAACGGTGACAGGTGTGGGCCTGGGTTGCACCGGCCAATGGTTGGTGGCGCTCCTGGTCGAGCCGACCGACACCTCGGCGTACGTCACGATCGGTCGGTTCACGAAATCAATTTTTAAGTCACCCGGCGGCGCGGGGGAGCACCGGACCACACACTTCGCGCCCAAGATGGTGTGCTCGCAGGCGGGCCCGGCGACGTTGAACAGTATCATCGTGTTTCACAACGAGTTGAGCGAGTAGGGATGGAACTACAAAACCCCGTCACCTACGAATCCGCCTTGTTCGTCGCGGAACGTATGCGCGAGTGGGACCACCGTGAGATCTACGCCACCCGTTGGACGGAAGACCCTCGTGTGGTGGCGATGGACTGCGCTGGCGCGGGTTCTTTTTCGTGGTGTGCGGGGCTGGAGAAGCCTATTGCGGTCATCGGCGCCATACCGACCTGGCCGGGGGTGTGGTCGGTGTTCATGTTCGCGACCGACGATTTTCGACGGATTTCGTTTTCCCTGACAAAGTTCGTCAAGCGTGTTATGATCCCGGCATTGAGACAAACGGGCGCGCATCGCGCGGAATGCTGCTCAATTGAAGGCCATGAAATCGCCCATCGGTGGCTGGAGCTGCTTGGTGCCAAACAGGAAGGTCCGACGATCGAAGACTACGGCCGAAACCGGGAGTCTTTTCGCCGGTACGTTTGGAGATGATGATGTGCCTGCCTTCTGCAAGTGTCCCGAAAGATAATTCCGCCGAGATCGCCCGCCAGGAGGAGGCCGCCCGCCAGGCGCGCATTACCGAAGGTGAGGCTAAGATCGGCGAGGCTTTTGGTCAGTTTGATGACCCTTTCTACGCCTCCCGTGAGAAGTCGTACACGGACTACTATTTCCCGCAACTGGAGGAACAGTACAACGACGCGCGGCGAAAACTGGTGCTGTCTTTGGCGGGTTCGGGCAACCTGAACTCGGGCTCCGGCGCCGGCGAGATGGCGGACCTGACGAAGGCGTTTGAGACGCAGCGAAGCACGACGGCCGGCAGCGCGCTCGACTTCGGTAACACGACTCGCAGCAACGTCGAGGCCGCCCGCCAGGAGTTGATCGCGCAGAACCGGGCCGCCGCCGATCCATCGGCGGCCGCGTCGTCGGCCATGGCGCGTGCGGGCGTGCTTACCCCGCTGCCGGCGTTTAGTCCTCTGGGTGACATTTTCGCCAGCCTGATCAGCAGCGCGGCGATCCCCCTGGCGGCGGAGAGTAAGGGCTACCCGGGGTTCAAGACGGGGTTGTTCTCGGCGGACAGTTCCGCCGTGCGGACGGTGAAGTAAATGTGCGATCCGATGATTGCCACGGGCCTCGCGTTGAACGCGGCTGGGACGGCGTACAGCGGTCAGCAGCAGGCCAAGAATGCCAAGAGGCAGGTCGCTGCCCGCAATGACACGGCGGAGGCGGAGCGTATTCGCCAGAAAGCGCACCAGGAGGCGGCGGCCGGCGTGTTCAACAAGTCGCTCGGCGAGTATCAAGGCGCGGAGCAGGCGAAGGGCGAGCGGCAGGCGGTGGACCGTCGAATGACGGCTGTCGATAAAGCGGCTGCCGAGACCAAGTCCGTTGGCCTGCCGACGGCGGGCAGCGCGCCACAGGTGGTCCGCGCGGAAGCCGCGCGTAAGATGGCCGGCGCCTCCGCGGACGCGCGGGCCGAGGCGTCGCGCGCCGCCAAGTTGGGCGGTTTCGGGGATCTGTTTTTCAACAACAGCCAAATGCTGACAGGCAACCGGTCGAAGTTGGGCACCATCGGCGATTTTTCGGCTCGGTCGGCGGGATTGCTGCCATACGAGCAGCAGGTGGCCGCCGCCAACGCCACGAAAGCGCCGGGCATGTTTGGAGACCTTTTGAAACTGGCGGGAACGGCCGCGACGATATACGGCGCCACGGGAGGCAACTTCGGTAAAATCGCGGATATGTTCAGCGGCGGGGGTCATGCGCGGACGTTCGCGCCGGACAACGCCTCGTGGTTGATTTCGTCGTAAAGCCGGTGAAATTCAGGTGATTTAATATGCCGACGATTATCAACCCCTACGGCTACCAAACCCCGATCGGCGCCGCACTCGGCCGGATGATGGACGTGTTCGCGGCGGCCCCCGGCCCCAACGAGCAGGCCCTGTCGGCGGCCAAGTTGTCGACACTGGAAGAGAGCCGTCGGAAAACGGCGCTTGAGGCGGACGCGCTGCGTCGCAAGCAGAAGGCGGGAACGGACCTGTCGAGCCTGTTTACCGGTTTGCAGGGCCAGGCGACGGCGCCGTTCGTATTCGCCGATACCAACGAGGGTGCGGTGGCCGGCCCGCAGGCGACGGCGCTTCCGCGGCGCAGGGACGAGATGCGCGCCGCATTGCCGGCTGCCGCGGGGCAGGCGGCCTCGATCGCCGCCGGCGGGGGCGTCGACCCCAAGGACGTCGCCAACATGTGGCGCTTCTTCGTTGGCAACACCGGCATGGGTGGGGGCGAGGCCGGCGCGCGTTCTTTCCTCGGGGCTGGCGACGCGCTCGATCCCGGAAAGGCATACGCCGCCGAAGATTTGCAGCCTCTTCGGGATCAGGTCCAGGGTAACGAGATTTCCAAGATCTTCGCCCGGCCGGTTGACACGGCGGCGGGTGCCGTCACCACGTTCGCGCCGGACGACCCGCGCGGCGGGCCGGTCTACGGCAGAGACACCGAGTCGACGGCGAAGGCCGCTTTGGTCAACAAGGCGGCGGCCGGCGAAGATGTCAGCCCGATCGTGCGGGCGATGATTGGCGCCAACAGCGGTACGCCGCGCAACTACCTGTCGGCCGACGGCACGCGCGGCATCACCTTGGACGGCATCACCGATTCGCAGAGCGGACAGCCGATTGCCGGCGGCTCGACGGTGTTCACCGGGCAGGTGCAGACCGGTACGCCGGGCGACCTGACCAAGTCGACCGTCACGGCGCTGCAAAAGGATGCGATCGGCATCCAGCGATTCAGCACCCTGCTCGATCAGACGCGCGCCCTGGCGCAGAAAGACCCGAACAACTTTGGCCTGCCGGGCTTTGTCAAGGGTAAGATGCAGGACGTGCAGGCGTTGACGGAGGGCCTGGCCACGGGGCTCGGGTATACCGGAGCCAACGAGGCAGCCGCCGAGCTGCGCGCCAAGATTACCAGCGATCCAAACCTCGATCCCGCGCTGTTCAGCGGTATCTTCGATCCCAGCCTGCCGGCGCTGGAAACGGCTTCCGACCTGCTGGTGTACTCGGCCGCCGAGGCGCTGGCCGGACAGTCGGGCCGGGGCATCTCCGACCGCGATGTCAAGATCTTCAAAGACATCGTCGGCAATCCGCGCGACTTCCTGACATCACAGCAGCGCTACCTCGCCAAGTTGGACATCATCGAGCAGATCGTCAGCGGCCGGAAGAAGGTCATCGACAACGCGCTGGGCAAGGGAAAAGGTACGCCGCCCATCTCCACAGGCAACACGTCCGACGATGACCCGCTGGGGCTCCGCTGATGGCGACGCTTGCTGAAATCCGGCAGAAGTATCCGCAGTACAGCGACCTGCCCGATGCGGATCTTGCTGACCGGCTGTACCGGAAATTCTACGCCGACATGCCGCGCGAGGAATTCGACGCCAAGGTCGGCTTGCAGACGCAGCCGGCCGCCGAGCCGGAGCCCAAGTCGCCGCTGGCCGATTCGTTTGCCGCGTTGGCCGCTGCCGGCCGGCCTATTCCGAAAGGTTCTGCCGATGTCGACCGCGGCCGGGGGTTAACGATCGGCGCGCAAGGCGCCGGCCGGGGATTGGCCGATCTCGCCGGGCTGCCGGCCGACCTGTCGACCGGCATCGTTAACGCTGTGCTATGGGCCGCTGACAAAGCCGCCGGGCTGGGCGGCGGCAGCGTCGACTACCGGTTCCAGCCGAGCCCGCTGGGCGCTGACTCCATCGCCGCCGGCGCCGATCTGCTGGCCAACAAGGCGGGCGTCGAGACGGTCGAGCCCGAGCAGATGAACCTTTTCGAGAAGACCATGTATAACGCCAACCGCTTCGGCGCTCAGGGGGTGGCGGGTGGCGGGGGATTGGCCAAGGCCGCGATGAAAGAAGCGCCCGAGATGGCCGCCCGCGCGCCAAAACTCTTGGACGCATTTTTGATGCCCTACATCGAAAACGTGGGCAAGGCGCTCAAGGTCGACGCCGCGGCCGGTGCGGGTGCGGGCGTCGGCCTAACCGCCGAGCAGGCCGTCGTACCGGAGGACTCCTCCTTGCGGCCGATCGCCGATTTCATGGCGATGATGTTAGGCGGTGGTGGCGCGGCGACGGCGGCCTCGGCCGGCCGCTCGGCGGCGCAAACCGCTGGAAAAGTGCGGGGGTATGCTAACGACCGCGGAATCGACTATGTAAAAAATGAAAAAGGCCAGATGAAAGGCACGCCAAAAAGGATCGCGGATAGGGCCGCACGCTTTTTCCAGAATCAGGCGTCGGATGCGGACGCCGCTGTTGGCCGAATTGATCAGCGCGCGTCTGATGCGCGTTTTTATGGCGAGCCTCTGCCCACGGTGGGGCTCGCGTCCGACGACATCGGGCTTGTGGCCGCTGAAAAAGGGCTGCGGGTCAAGTACTCGAAGGATTTTGAGGAACGGGACCAGGCGCTGCGGACCTGGGCAAGTGAGAAAGTGGAGGGGCTGAACGACATCAGCGCGGACCCGACTAAGGCAACGGCTGAAGTTGGTAGGCAGACGGCGGTGAAACGCGACGCCGCCCAGGCAGAAGTGGATAAGGCCGCGCATAATACCGAGATGGTGGAAAAGTCGCGCGTGGCCGAGGGAGACAAGCTCGCGGCTAATCGCGATCCCACCGGGCAGGCGAGCGCGGACTTGTCCGAGGCGGTCGGCAAGACCAAGGAGGCCGATACCGCGAAGAAGGCCGGGCTGTACCGTGAGGCTGAGACCCTGGCCAAAGACGTCAAGGTCGATCCCTCGCCGCTGGCCGACGACGCCGTGGCGATCAAGGATGAAATCAGCAAGTTGGCCGGCCATTCGCCGGAACTGAACAACGTGCTCGACGACCTGGCCCGGCTGGCACCGAAGGATGAGACCGTCGATACCGGGCTGCTGGATGCCACCGGAGCGCCGATCACCAAGGCCGCGCCGGTCGAGGATATCACAGCCGCCGACTTGATCGCCATGCGTCCCCGGCTGTCGCGTGCCCGTGACGCCGCCCGCAAACTGGTGCGAGGTGACGTGGTCGAGCGGCTGGATCGGGTCAACGCCGGGCTGGTCAGCCAGTTGAACAAACTGGCCGACGGCGGCAACGCCGCAGCGCTCAAGTGGCAGGAAGCCGAAGCCAATTTCAAGAGCGACTTCGCGCCGAAGTACCGTGAGGGCGTGGGCGGCCAATTGGACAAGGCCGAGCGCGCCAAGACGCCGGTGCCGCCGTCGGCGATGGCTGGGCACCTCTTGAAGGCCGGCCCGGGGGGCAAGGAAGCCGCCGAGAACCTGCGCACCATTTTAAAGGGATCCCCTGTCGAAGCGGACGGGCTGGCTGCCGGCCGGAGGGTGCTTTTGGATTGGGCGGCCGGCGTCGTCGGCGTAGACGGCAAAGTCAGCCCGCACCGCTTTAAGATCTGGCGCGACAAGTACGCGGGGGCCATCGGGCAGATCCCCGGCCTCAAGGACGAAATCGACCAGGCGGTGCGCGCAGCGCGTGGCGGCGCGGACCTGGAAAACAAATTCCTGGGCGAACTCAAGGCCGCGCAGAAAGCACAGAAGATGACCGAGGAACAGATCCAGAAATCGGCCGCGGGCATTCTCTTGGATGAAGACCCGATCAAGGCGGCGACGCGGGTGCTTAACCTGGGGCCATACGAAGCGCCGAAGAAAATGGCGGAGATCGTTCGGCTGTTCAAAGACTCGCCGGAAGCGGCAAAAGGGTGGAAACAGGCCGTCGTAGAGCACATGCTGTTCAAGGTGCGGACCACCCGGCAGGGCGTCTCGGGTGACGCATCGGATCTGATGAAGTTCTTCGAACAGAACGAAAAAACACTGGCGGAGGTGTTCACCGGGGCGGGTGAGATGCACGCCCTGCACCGGGCGCAGAAAATGCTGGAGCCGTTGCGCAATCTTCGCCGTCAAGCGATTACGGGCTCGGCCACTTCTGAAAACGACATGCTGTGGAACAGCGTCGAGGCCGGGCTGCTGGCGGTCACTGGCAATGCCATCACGGCAGGCATGATCATGAAGCGTGTCCGCGTCGCGTTGAAGTTCCTGCCGGATGAAGACGCGCAACTTCGGGAGTTCGTGAAGCGCGCGATGCTGGATCCCGACTTGGCAAAAATGCTGCTGACCCGAAAAGTCGCGGATATCAACAATCCCGCATGGAATAAGAAGCTGACCCGCATTCTGGCGGCCGGTCAGGCGTCACGCGCCGACGCGGCGGAGAACGAAGAACAGCCTTGACACTCTTGTCGGCTTTGTGAGAAGTTGTAGGAAGTTTCCTACAAATCGGAGGCCGGCGTTGTCAACACCCCCCCTTTCGGAAGTCCTGGCCAAACAGGCGATTGACACTGTAAATGGAGCGCTGGCGGCTGGATTTCGTGCGTCCGGCAACGGGCGATCGCCAACCGCACCGGCGGAAGCGGCGCGCCGGCTTGGGCTTGATAGGGGTACGTTTCGCCACCGGCTGCTGAGCGCCGAGCGCGTGCATGGTTTGGTGCCCGACTGGCCGGATGCACAGATAAAGGAATCGGCGCTGTCCGGTTCCGTCATGCCGGTGCAGTACGCGCCAGCGCCGCAGCCGATCCGGCCGACGGGAAAGCGTTTCATCCTGACGAGCGCGCAGAACAACACGAAGGTCCATGATGCGGTGTGGGCCAACCTGCATGCGCTGGCCAAGCACTACGGCGCGCGGATCATGGTCAGCCGCTTCACCTACAACAAGGCGGCCTACGGCGCCAAGGCGGTAAAGCCGGGCACCAGCCAAGCGGCGGATTTCGACGACGCCTGGTATGACGAGCGCATCCTACCTTATGTCTGCGACGTGCGCCTCGAGATGGCCCCCGGCCTTGTCTTCTGTGGTGAAATGAACATCCTGCCGACCGCCGTGCGTCCGCTGTCGGGTTTGGAGAGCTACACCGGCCGACAATCCGGCATCTTCCCTCACCCGAAGTTCTCTATGGAGAGCGTCGCCAGCGGCAAGAACGAGGCGACCAAGTTCAACTGGACAACCGGCACGGTGACGCTGCGCAACTACCTCGGCAAGAAGGCCGGGCTCAAGGCGGAATTCCATCACGCCTACGGCGCGCTGCTGGTCGAGATCGACGACGCCGGCGAATGGTTCGTCCGCCAGCTCAACGCACGCGACTCCGACGGCACCATCCACGACCTGGATGTGAAGGCCGAGGCGGGGGTGGTGACAACCGGCCACGCCGTCGAGGCGATCACCTGGGGCGACGTCCACCGCGAGCAGATCGACCCTGAAGTGGAGCGGACCTCCTGGGGCGAAGGGGGCATGCTCGACACCCTACGGCCGCGTTTCCAGTTCATCCACGACCTGATCGACTTCCGGGCGCGCAACCATCATGAGCGCGACGATCCGCACCGTCGTTTCCAGCGCTTCATCGAGGGCACCGACGACGTCGAAGCGGAGTTCTCGCGGGCGGCGCGTTGGCTTTCCGAGACGGCGTATCGCGACTGGTGTTCAACGGTGGTGGTCGACTCCAACCACGACAACGCGGCGGAGCGCTGGCTGCGGGAGGCGGACTACCGCGGAGACCCGACGAACGCGCTCTTTTTCCTCGACGCCCAGCGGGCCAAGTACCGGGCGATCGCGGTTGGCGCCGTGAAGACGTTTCATCTGGTCGAATGGGCGCTGCGTGAGCGTGGCTGCCCGCCGGAGACCCGCTTCCTGCGCGAAGACGAGAATATGGTGATCTGCCCCGATGCGCACGGCGGCATCGAGTGCGGCATGCACGGCCATCTCGGCATCAACGGCCGCCGCGGCGCACCGGCGCAGTTCGTCAAGATGGGCCGCAAAGCCAACACGGCGCACACCCATTCGGCGGGCATCATGGACGGCGTCTACACCGCCGGCAGTTCAGCCAACCTGGACATGCAATACAACGTCGGCCCGTCGTCGTGGTCGCACAGTCATATCGTCACCTACGTCACGGGAAAGCGCGCGATCGTGACGATGTGGCGCGGCAAATGGCGCGCTTGAGCGAGGCAGCATGCAACAGCTTTTGAAATATGGGATCGTCGCCCTGGTCGGCATTGCCCTGGGGCTCATGATACTGGTGGGCGCGGTCAGCCAAGCGAGCCAAACGCCGAGCGCGGTATCCAACACCTGCCCCTCGATCACAATGGCGCAGGCACGCGAGCAGGCCGCCTTCGCCGGGATGCAGGTGATCGAATTGGATCCCGGCCAGATCACGCGCTTCATGAGCCACTGGAATGCCGCCGAACCGCCGACGAGCCAGAAGGCCGACGCGATCTTCGTGGGTGTACACCCGTTGAACCCGGACGTGGTCGCGGTGCTGATCTTCTGGCGGGACTGCGCGGTCGGCACCGCCACCGGATCGAAAGCGGAGATCATGAACCTGACTGCGCTACCGGGACAAGGTGTGTGATGCGCCTGATCGACGACTGGCGAGACGCCTACAAATTCTGGTCGGTGCGGGTCGGAGCCATCGGCGCGGTACTCATGGGCACCGTAGCCGCGTGGCCTGATGGAGCCATCATCCTTTGGAACTACATGCCGATCCAGGTGCAGACGCTTCTACCTGAGCGGCTGCTGCCGATCGCCGGCGTCGCGCTCTACGTGCTGGTGATCCTGTCGCGTGTCGTCAAGCAGGCCAAGCTGGAGAAAAACAATGGCCAGCGCAAAGCGTAAGGTCGGCCTTGCGGCCGTCGTCGGTGGTGTCGCGGCGGCCATTCTCTACGTCGTGGTGCCGGATTTCGAAGGCACGGTCAACGTCGGATACACCGACATGGTCGGCATTCCGACCAAGTGCAGCGGGGACACGACGGACGTGGTCATCGGACGTCGCTACACCGACGCCGAATGTAGGGCCAGCCTGGAGACGCAACTAATCGCCCACGCGGCTCCGGTGCTCGATTGTGTGCCCCAACTGGCGGGCCACCCCTACCAAATCGCCGCCTCGGTCAGCCTCGCCTACAACATCGGCGTCGAGGCGTTCTGCAGGTCGACCGCCGCCGCTCGGTTCAGGGCCGGGGACTGGCGCGGTGCCTGCCGCGCCATCGAAATGTGGAACACGGCCGGGGGCCGCGTGGTCCCCGGCTTGGTCCGCCGCCGGGCCGAGGAACGGGCTCTTTGCGAAACGGAGATGCCGAAATGATGGCGCTGTTCAAACTCGCCGTCGGAGGCTGGAAGACGTGGGCCATCGCGGCGGCCGTCGTCGTTGCCGTGGCGATCGGCGCCTACGTCAAAGGCCGTGTGGACGGCGCCTCGATCTGTGACGGCCGGCTGGCCACCGCCGCCGCCGAGTACGCCGAGGCCCGCGACAAGGCCGTTGCCGCGGCCGAGGCCCGACGCGTCGCCGTGGCCCGGCACTTCGTCGAAATCGACGCCCGATACACCAAGGAGCAATCCGATGCCAAACTGGCGCTTGACGCTCTTCGCCGCGATGTTGCCGCTGGCCGTCGCCAGTTGCGGGTCGCGGCTCAATGTCCAGCCGCCCCCGGTGTGCCCGCCGCTGCCGGAAGTACCGGCCTGGGTGCTACAGCCTCCGCCCGATTGGAGGGGCCCGCTGAACAGGATTATTACACCCTCGTCGACCGTCTCGCCCTGATGGAAGCGCAGTTGCGCGTCGCCCAGGAGGCGCTACTGAAAGAGCGCTCGCCGTGAGATACGCTGTTGCCCTCGACACCAGCCGGCCCGACAAGCCACACGGCCTATTCGACAAAAAGGCGGGTATCTTCGTAGGGCATTTTCACAACATCGACCACGCCAGATTGACGGCGGAACTGTACGAGTATCTTGAACCGCCGGAAAAACGGGACTTGCCTCGGAGGATAGACAGGGGGTATACACCCCCACCGAAGTAGAACTCCCGCGTGCCAAAATGCGCTTGACTCTCAACAAAAGCCCGTGTAATGTCGGGAATTGTCGGGATTGTTCATATGCGCGGGGGGGCAGTCTTGAACCGAGGAACAAAATATGGCATCGAAGAAACCGACTGACCCGAACGAACCTAAGAAACCCGGCGTGCCCAAGTACCCCTTCACCTTAACATCGGGAGCCCCGAAAGACGCCGTGAAGCGTGAATTCGGCAAAAGGCTCTACCAGTTCATGTTGGACCGCGGCTGGAACCAATCGGAACTGGCCCGTCGTGCGGCAACGCGCATGCCCGACGGCACTTTCGGCCGGGATAACGTCTCGGTATACATCCGGGGTGTGTCCCTGCCCGGCCCGGTGCATCTGAGAGCGCTATCCGAGGCGCTAGGCATCGAGCCCGGCGACCTGCTGCCCTACCGGGCGACCTCGACCGCCGAGCGGATGGCCCCCGAAATCGACGTCAAAGACACCGGTTCCGGCGAAGCGGCCTGGCTGCGTATCAACAAAGCCGTGTCCTGGCCGGTGGCCTTGAAAATCATGGCGCTACTGAAGGAATGAAGCCCACATGCTGCTAACCACAGCCAAGGCCGCCAGGATCCTCGGCGTCACGCCTCGAACGATTGAGCGCTACCGCGCCAGCGGCGTGCTGGTCGAGGACCATCGGACTCCCGGCGGCCATTGTCGCTACAGCGAAGAACGACTGGAGGCCCTGAAATGCCCCGCAAAAAGAGGGATCTCCCCTGGTGCGAATCCATCGGGGGCGTCTATTACATCCACTGGTACGACGCCGCCAAGCGGCGAACACAGCGCCTCTCTCTGCGTACGTCGGATGCTCGCGAAGCGCAGAATCGCTTTGCCGAATTCCTGACGCAAGGAGAGGACATCTACCGGCCGGCCGACGAAGCGGCGCTAACCTGCGACGCGGCGCTCGACTACTATCTCAAGGAGCATGTGCGCGCCGGCCAAGTGCTCGACGTCGTGCGTACCGAGAACAGGGTCAAGAACCTGCGGCGGCATTTCGGCCCGCTGCCGGTGGCCGGTGTCGACATCCCCGACTGCCGCGCCTACGCCGAGAAGCGCCGCACCGGTCTCTGCGGGCGCCCCGGCAACGACGGCACCATCAGAGGCGAGCTGGCCACCCTGCACGCGGCCATGGCACACTGCCTGAAATGGAAGCACTTCGCGGGGCCTGTGCCCTTTATCGAGAAGACGCCGGCGTCGGCGCCTCGAGAGCGCTGGCTGACGCATGATGAGCTGGCCCTCCTGCTGGCCACCTGCGTCGACGACACCCGCGTATGGGGATTCGTCCAGTTGGCCTACTTCACGGCGTCCCGTCGAGCCGCTTTGGAGGGGCTGACGTGGTTCCAGTGGAACGATGCCACGGATCGGATAAATCTGGCCCCGCCAGAGCGCCGCCAGACGCGGAAGAGGCGTCCGGTGGTGCCAGTGGACCCGGAATTGAAACGCGCGCGTACGAGGCTGTGGCAGTCTTTTGGAGGCACCGGGTACGTGCTCGGTTCGCAGCGGCCGATTTACGCCGAATTCGTGGCTGTTTGCCAGCGGGCGGGATTGAAAAACGTGACGCCGCACACGCTGCGGCACACAAGAGCAACCCATTTGCTACAGGCCGGAAAGTCTATTTGGACGGTCGCGCAGTTGCTTGGCGACACCGTCGCCACCGTCGAGAAGAACTATGGCCATCACTGCGTCGACCACCTGGCCGACGCGATCGGGAACAAAGAAAGCAATGGGGCGTAACGCGCAAAATGCGGCCCCGATTCGTCGGGAAAATCCGACAAAAGCATAAAGCCAAGCCTAGCAACTCCGCGCTTTCGACAATAACCGACATTTCCCAACGGGGAACGTGTGGGACTAGAGAAAAGAAGAGACCGGTGGCGATGCCCCGGTCCCTAACTTTTTGTTCCGCTTTGCTTTTTCGCCGTTGTCGCGTTCTGTCGGGCGAAAGAACAAAAGGAGATTTGCGCGTTATGCTGCGCGTTACGTCATTTCTGGTGGGTGCCCTCGACGCCACGGACCATCCGGGCGCGGGTCCGGGACAGCAGCCAGTGCTGCGCTTCCTCCAACTTGGTCAGCGCCAGCGCGTTCTCGCGGCAGGCATAGGGGCCAGCCTGGAATGAACGCAGTCGGTCGATGCAGATCGCGATCAACACCTCCTGCGTCACCCCGTTGACGCCGGCCTCGGCAATTGGCCTGTTTTGGAAGTAGATGTCCAGCCCGTTCTCCGAGCCGTCGACGTCCACCGCGTAGTGGTGGTTGGCCCCGCCCGCCCCGGGCTCATCCATCACCGTGATTTCGATCCGGTCATTCGCCAGGTTTACCTTGTGGTCCTCGATTTTTCGCATTACGCACTCCTTCACCTAAAAAGCCTACGGGGCGTCGCCGTCGCTATTTCCTGTACCTCTTACACCTAAAGCCCTCGGCCGTGACCGGACAGCCCGCCGCCCACTTCGGCAGCTCCGACATCACCGCGATAAAGTCGTCGACGTCGCCGGTGCCCTCCGGCACCTGAACGATGATCTCGTCGTGAACGTGCAGCACGACCGGGTACTTGGTCGACTCGACCGGCCACAAAGTATCGCCCCCTGGCGAGTCGCCCTCGGGATCGATCCTGGCGATCGCTTCGGCCAGCAGATCGCGCGCCACCGCCTGGGTGATGTTCTCGACCAGCTTTCCGCCGTAGGTGTCGGTCCAATCCCAGCGGTTGGACGGCGAGTTGACCGTCTTGTAAATCAGCCCGTCACCCTTCTCGCGCACCTTCCAGCCGGCGTGCAGCCGCGCCTCGGTCTCGCACTCCGGGAAGACGCCAAACTGCGCGCCCTTGACCGCCTTGCAGTACGGCCCGAGCCGGGGGTACGGGTAACAGAGCGCACGGCCGGACGGCAACTGGCACCACAGGAATGAGCCGGCGGTGCGGAACTTGACCTTGCGCGCCTCGACCACCCGGCCCGGCAGCCGCACCGCCTCGTGCGCCGCGTCCTCGACCGCATACCAGTATTTCTCGATCAGAGGGTTGGCTTTGCGCCAACGTTGCTTGGTGATGTCCGACGCGATGCCGGCCTCGCGGCCCACCGGAGCGGCGACGCTGCGCCGGTAGCGCTTATAAGCCCCCTCGGCCTTGTCGCGCTCCTCGGCCGTCGCCGACTGCCATAGGATGGGGTAGACCGGCGTCATGTCGACGCCGTAGCCCTTGGCCATGGTGGCGAACGCACCGATGCCGCCGGCATATCCCAGCGCCAGAATGGATACCTTGCCAACCATACCTTCCATATCGTCGCCGTGCTTGCGATCGATCGGCCGGCCGTAGATTCCGGTGGCTGCGTGGTTGTAGACGTCCTCCCCGGCGGCGAAGCGCTTCAGCAAGTCCATCTGCCCCGCCAGCCAGGCGAGAACCCGGGCCTCAATCGCCGAGTAGTCGGCAACTAGGTACTCGAAGCCGGGCGGCGCTTTGATGAAGGCGCGCAAGCAGCCGGAAATGGCGCTCGGCAAAGAGCCGAAAATCAGCTCAAGCGCTTCCGGCTGATTCAGCAGCACGTCGAAGAACTGCTCGACAACTGCCTGCTTAGGCATCTTGCGCGGCAGGTTGTGTGGCTGCACGCCCCGGCCCGCCCAACGGCCGGTGCCGGCGCCATGGTACTGCAACTGACCGCGCATCCGTCCTTCGCGGTCGGCATAGCCCAGCATCGCCTCCAGCTTGGCCGTCGACGACTTGGCCGCCTCCTGGCGCAGCAGCAGCACCCAGCGCACATCCGAAGGCAAATCGTCGCGATCCAGCAGGTCGACGATGTCGTTCTTGGCGACGCCTTCGGTTTCGAAGCCGGCCTTGCGCACGTATTCGGCGATCTGCAACACCGCGTCGGTCGAAGCGATGGCGCCCCCCGACACCCGCCGGATCTTTTTGCTCAGGGCTCGCTTGGACACCTCAACGGCGGTCAGCGCCGCCCTGGCGGCGGGCAGATCGACGTGGAAGCCGCGATCGTTGATGAACTGGTCCAGATGATAAAGGCGCTGCTCCTGGTCGCGCAGGTTGACGAGCCGCTTGGACAGTTGGCGCTCGACTTCGACATCCTGCTCGCAGTATTCGCCCAGCCGCCGGCGGCGGTCGGGATCATCCCACCAGATCAAGGTGCCGTCGGCCTCGATGCGCTTGGGCCGGCACATCTGCAGCATGAGCCGGTATCCCTTGGCGTCTTTCAGGTCGGTCAGCCCGACGGCCGCGGCGGCGTTTTCGAGCGAGCCGGGCAGCGCCATGGCATAGGCCATAACCATCGTGCAGCGATGCATGCGCAGCGGAAAGACAGGGAAACCGTAGCGCGGGCCCATGATCTTTTCTTCGCAAAGACGCTCGAAGGAATCGTTGTGGGCCCAAACCGTCCAGTCGTCGGGATGGGCAGCGGCCTCGGTGAATTCCGGTGGCACCGGGTCACCCGTTTGCCACAGTTTCACCGGGCCGTCGTCGACCGCGTAGGCACAGCACCAGACGTCAGTGGTCGGGTCGTCAAAATAGGCGTAGCTGCCGCGCTTCTTGAGATCGATCAGGCTGCGGGTCTCATAGTCGCGGTGCAGATGGTGCGTCATGCGCACAACTCCTCGATCGCCAGGGCCACCGCCGCGGCAATTCGCGCCTCGGCGATCGATACATATTCCGCTTCCCGCTCAATGCCGATGAAGTCGAGGCCCTCGAGCACCGCGCCTTTGCCGGTGCTACCGGAGCCGGCGAACGGATCAAGCACCGTGCCGCCCGGCGGCGTGACCAGCCGGCAGAGATAGCGCATGAGTGATTCAGGCTTGACGGTGGGGTGCGTGTTCTTGCCAACACCCTCGTTGCGGTCGGCCTTGGACGCCTTGGCGCAATAGAAGAAGCGGGCAGCGGAACCGGAGTCGTTGCGGGGCTTACTTGGCGGCCGGGGGCCGTAGTCCCCGTAGACAGCGGTGCCTTGCTTCGGCGCTTCCTTACCGGTCAGCGCGCCTTGTTGACCCTTGGCATCGGGAAAGGCGGCGAGCACTTCCTCGCTACCGTCGTGGATGACGTTGGCCGGCCAGCGGCCGACGTACTCCTTGGCGTCGCCCTGCGTTCCTCTTCGCGCTTCGGCCGTGCCGGGGGCGCCTAACTGGTTGCCGTGGCAAGGCCCAAAAGACGTGTACGACGCCAAGCGGACCTCTTCCCCGACTCGGCAGGCATCGATATTGATCGCTCCCGTACCGAACGCCAGAACGTTTTCCGCCACCGTGCCGATAAGCGGCTTGCGCGCCATGACCACGGGCTCTTGTGCGGGTTTCAGGGCGGTGCCCCAACCTTGCCACTGGCGGGCGGCGTCAGTGGCGGGGGCTGTTACGTCGTGCCATTTTTCATTTTCCTCCAGACTAGGCATTCCGTTAGCGCCATAGCCCCCA
>Ga0209417_1002040_pt1 | contig 33481 bp, 29 predicted proteins | sample RifGroF2_FD_184002 | JGI IMG/M metagenome (GOLD analysis project Ga0209417, IMG submission 184002) | Groundwater microbial communities from Rifle, Colorado, USA - Groundwater F2 (SPAdes) (version 2) | ecosystem: Environmental > Aquatic > Deep subsurface > Groundwater | place: Rifle, Colorado... | reverse complement strand
CTTAATTCCAAAATCCAATCAATCAAATCAGACGCCAGAGGTTTCAGAAGTTTCCAAAACTACCGTATAGCGATTCTGTTCCATTGTGGCAAACTGGATCTTTACCCATAACTTTCTTCTAAGAACCTCTTTTTTATTCCGAAACATAAAAAACCGACCATCCCTGCCTCCCTCTTGACAAAAAATCAACCATATACTATCATACTAGTACACAAATATGGACAAAAACCCTGCCTGGCGCCGCGAGCTAGAAAAAGTCTTACGTTTGGCTGCCGGCGACCCTAAAACTTTTAATTTACTGCTAGAAGATTTACTCTCCCCCGAGGAGCTCAAGGTTCTGCCTGTTCGTTGGCAAATCATCAAAAGACTTAATCAAGGCCGGCCTCATCATAAAATCACCGAAGAACTCGGAGTTGGCGTAGCCACAGTGACCCGTGGTTCCCAAATGTTAAAAAATAAAACTGGTGGCTTTCAACAAATTTTAAAAAAACTCAAATAATCTAATGACACTAACACTGCTTCACCGTTGCGAGGAGCGGATTTCTCTGTGCGACGAAGCAATCTCTTTGTTTCATACAGTACGAGAGCTTGCTTCGCAGGGCTCGCAATGACGGGAGGATTACTAAAATAATCTATGTCGTTTCGACTAAAAAAATTAAACTGCTGGCGAACTTGGCAACCTTAGGCAAGATTCGTTTTTGATTTTTCGAAACCAACGAAAAACACCACGGATCTTGGCCGGGGTGTTTTTCGTTCTCCAAGAAACGATGAACTGGCTCATCGTTTCTTCGGGGCGAAAAGTACCCTGAAAGGTGACTGTCATGACCCTTGACTGGCGACGTATCGAAAAAGCCCTGCGGCAAGAAGCTCGACAAAAAACCGTTTTTATTGATGTCCCAACCGTGATCGACGAACTACAAAAACTGACCTCGAATTTTCCGGATGCCTGGTGGTCTCGATCAATGTGCCGAAAAATTGGTTGTGTTCTAATGACCCAGAAACAACCAATAGCTATTGCTCCGTGTTGTCCTGACTACACTCACGATAAAGGAATTTATAATTTTCATGGACTAAACGGTGGGGTTTCTTTGCTAGCAGAGAAACACGTGGCTTTTCTCCTTAGGCTTCAACAGACTCTTCCCAGAATCAATGTTCTTTTGCTAATGGCCGACCACGAAGCCGATGATGAATTCTTGTGCTTGGCGGTTGGAAAAAGCCGGAAAGAATTTATTGGTCTGGTTGAGGAGAGTGTTAGGGCGACCCGCAAACTGGTTGAACCCCAAGGCTGGAGAGTTGAACCCATGACCGCAGTTATTAGCGATCTTGTTACCAAAGAAGTTGAGCACCAAAGGCAGCTAATAAATAGCTCCGAAACCTTCCAGCGTCTCAAGCGAGAAACGGGCGAACGCTATTCCATGTACGATAAAATTGCCCGGGCCGCAAGGAAAAGAATGTCTTTTGAGGAAATGATGGAAAGAACCGCCAAAACAGCGGCTCAATATTTGGTCATGGGGTATTTCGCGGCCGAACACCATCACCTGGTTGTCAACCACACCACTACTAATTTGGGTTGGTACACCGAAACCGAAGCGGCGATTATTCACAATCCCGTCAAGGTCTACTAAATCTTGAGGCGGATGCAATTTTCCTCGCGTCCGCCTCCAAATATTTTTATGATCTACTTTATTAAAACCCCAGCTTACGAAACCAAACCGAAAAACCAAGATGTTTTTGAATACCTAACTAAATTAGGAAAAGGACTAATCGACCCGCCACCTCTTAAGCCTCGCCAACTAAAAATCGCGGCCGAGATTGTTTTATATTCACCGGCTAAAAGAGTTCGGGATGGTTTTTTTACCGAACAAGATACCGAGAGTGTCGAGCTATCGTCTCTCCAAGAAATTCCTTTTGACCTTAAAAAACTGGTTCAAAAACAAAATTGGATAAAAACTCAAAGCCCGGCTGTCCGCCAAGGCTTTAAAAAAGCTTTTATCGAAAACCATCTTCTCAAAAGTCGTGAAAAAATTTTTGAGGAGATTGTGGACGTCCTCAAACTTTGCTTAAAAGCCGGCCCAGATAAACAAATCGCAGTAATTTCACACTCCTTTCGTTTAAAACTAATCGAAGCTTTTATAAAATCCAACGGACAACTTCAAAAACACCCGAAGATAATTCATAACTACATCAAAGACGCAGAAAAAACCTATAAATTTGGCGAAGGCTTTTCTATCCCTTACAAAAACCTCTTTGGCCTTTTGAAAAACCTGGATATTGAATTTTAAAGAAAAACTGTTAAACTAATAGGGTTAAAAGCTCCAAGCTCCAACTCTTCGACTTTGCTCAAAGTTACCCTGAGTAAATCGAAGGGCAAGAAGGAAAATTATTTAAAAAAATCCTTCTTGAGACTTGATACTTGGCGCTTGGAACTTAAAACCGCATTTATGTCTAAAGTCCTAACTGCCATCCAACCGAGTGGAATTCTTCACATCGGCAACTATATCGGAGCCATCGAACCGGCTGTCGAGTCGCAGCGCGATAATGAGTTGCGAATGTTTGTCGTTGATTATCACGCCATCACGGTTCCGCAAAAACCCGAAGAACTTCGCAAAAACATTTTGACGGCCACGGCCACTTATCTTGCCTGCGGAATTGATCCGAAAAAAACCCTGCTCTTTCAACAATCACAAGTTCCACAACACACCGAGCTAGCTTGGATTCTAAATTGTACAGCACGCATGGGCGAGCTTGAGCGCATGACTCAATTCAAAGACAAAACCCGCGTCCGCGGCGAAACCACCACGGTCGGCCTTTTTGATTACCCCATTCTTATGGCCGCCGACATTTTACTCTACGACACCGCGATCGTTCCGGTCGGTGAAGATCAAAAACAACATGTCGAATTGGCTCGGGATCTGGCCATTCGCTTTAATCGCGATTTTGGCGAAACGTTTGTCGTGCCGCAACCAAAAATCCGCGAGGTCGGAGCGCGAATTATGGGTCTGGACGATCCGACCAAAAAAATGTCCAAATCGGCTTCAAGCCCGAAAAACTATCTTTCACTTTTGGACGACCCTGAAACCATTCGCAAAAAAATCATGAGCGCAGTGACTGACAACGAAGGCAAAGTGGCTTTTGACGAAACTCGCCCAGGTATTTCCAATTTGGTCACAATTTTTTCCATCATCACTAAACAAACTCCTGAACAAATCGAACTCGACTATATCGGAAAAGGCTATGGCGATTTCAAAAAAGATTTAGCCGAGGCTCTGACACTTTTTTTGCTGCCTCTTCAAGCTAAAATCAAAACTTATCTGGAACACGAAGATGAATTGATAAAAATTCTCAACGCCGGCTCAACTCGCGCTCGCGAGGAGGCAGAGAAGAAGATGGAAGTAGTAAGAAAGAGGGTTGGAGTGTGCTTGAACCAGGATTAAAGGATTTTAAGGATTAATAGGATTTTGGAAAACACCGACTTTGGTCGGTGTTTTTAATTCCTACCAAAAAACCTACCCCCCCCTACCTCCCTAAAACAAAAAAAAATCCGCCCCGACATTCATGTCGTGGCGGCGTAGTGGCGAACGGCCGTTCGCCCTAGATTGGAATCCGGAACAAGTTGAGCGTACTCCCGACCGTGGACCAGATGTAGACCTGGTCGCCGACAATCCGCAAGCGCTCGGCTTTGCAACCGGCCGGAAGTCTGTGATACGCCGCATGCGAATTCCAAACCGAACCGCGAACAAAGACGTAGAAAGCTTCCCCAAAGGAAGGAGCGATCAGAAGGTACTCACCGACAACCTTGAAGACGTCGAATTTACCCTCTGGACGAAGTTCGATTGGACAGTCTGGTTTTTCGCCATCAAAGCCGTAGAGCTTGGCTTGGCCTCCGGACGATGTTTGAAACAAAAGCCAAGAACCGAACCGCGTCGGCGTGAAGGATCTATCTGCCGGACTACAGGGATGACGCTCCTGCGGCGTGGCTTTATCAAGATAGCTGATAAAGCCACTACTCTTTTCCCAAACCGCGGGACGATCGCCGTCAAAGAAAAGTTGGTCCAAACTATGACCTCGGTAGACGATTTCTCTTCTTCCGTCAACCAGAATGTGAACGACCTGTTTCGAGTTCGAACCAAGATTTACCTCGCCGAACCACAACTCTCCGTTGATCACAGCCGCGTTATCGCCAACAAAACCATCGCCAATATCCAGAGTTTTCTTTACTTCGTCCGGAGTAACCCAGGTTACCTTACCAAACTTGTTGTTGTGCCAGAACACGACATAGCCGCCGCATTCCAACGGGACAAACTTGTCAAAACTGTTGTAGCTGTCGAATTTGCCGGTGTGTAGATCACCGATGGCTACGGCGAAATAATCGCCGGCCGGGATTTTCCAGACAGCGACGAATTTACCAATGGCCATTTGGTGGATGGTCGGTTTATCAACGCTGGCCGGAAAGAAATTGTCGGCAGAGAACCACCCGTCGTCTCCAACTGGTTCAAAACCGACAGTACGGCTGTTTCTGCCAACTCGAACTTCGAAGAACAACCGCCCACCATGCTCGCCGAGCAGGTTGATGCGCGAACCCTCGGCCACCTTGCGATTCGGGTAGCCGAGTTGCCAGAGGACGGCCTTTTGGTCGCGCTTGGTGACCACGAAAATCCGCCCGTCGGTCATGAACTCGACATCGAGGACATTGACCCCGAGATCGAGCGAGGCGAAGCAGTTCGCTTCAAGTGGGTTCTGCTCACCATCGACGATGCGCTCGATCTGCTCGATGTGATCGTCGAACTTCCCTCCGAGTAGAGAGACGGCCAGCGCGGCCCGACGACTTTCTGTTGACGACATGTTGACCTCACATGCCAGGCGGCAAGTTGCTTTTCGACACCAAAGGGAAATCCTTCAGTCGTCGGGCAGTACTTGACCCCGGCAGGTTTAGATTGACATGGAAAATTGTGGAGGTCAAGAAAGTCAGCCTGAACCTTGATTTTCTTGATTTACCTGATTAACTTGATGCCGCGTAAAAAATCAGGTCAATCCTTTTCCGCCCCTGGCGGATCAGCCCGAGGCTGAAATCCTTTAAATCAAGGTTCGGACAATTAAAAAAGGCCCTTTTCAGAGCCAAAGAAAGATGGTTAAGCATCACCAACCTCGTACAATACCACCGCCACGAACGCCGCTGTTGACGGATGCCAATCACGATAATTTTCAAGCCAGATCTTAAATACTTCGAGCTGACCAAAGCAAGAGATGACGAAAACAAGCTGCGAGAAATCCTTGGAGAAAAAAATAGCGGAAGCCATTTGCTCATTTTCATCTGCAAAATTCTCAACAGTATAATTTCTGAAACTCTTGAACCGATCGTTGAAACGATGTCGCAGGGTCACCACAAAATCACGATCGGGATTAAGTTGCTCGGTCGCGTCCCATTCAAGACCAAGTCTAAAGGCTCGACTTCTGTTCCTTTCCGCGGTTCGCATCAACTGTTCATCAGAAGTCAAACCTTCTAAAACAGCTTCCAGCATCTGTGTATTGGTTAACGCGAAATAGATCGCGCCAAAGGTTGGGGTAAGATCATGATCCTCAAGCCACGCAAGCAGCTGGCCGCTTTCCTCTTGAGAGGAAATTTCATCAATCAGCCACTTACGAAACATTTCCAGCCAACCACCAAAAAACAAAACTACAGAAATCCGAATATCAGCTTTTGTAATCGTGTTTTCCATCTTATCCTCCAATAAAAAGAACACCAAAGACATCTTACCTGAACAAAGGTTAAAGTCAAAAACAAAAAAATGTAGGGGACAAAAATTGTTGTCCCCTACATTTTTTTGCGCAGCACCATCTGTAAGCCGAATTCTGTCTGCCCGACCTTGCGGCCGAGGAGGCAATCATTTCTCTAGGCCGGCTATTGCTAGCCGGCTCGTGTCCACCTTCGCCGAGGCTTCGGTGGACTTAGCGAGCTACCAAATTTGCTCTTGCACTGAAAAGGGTTTTCCACAGCGCTCCTCTCGGAGCTGGCCCGCGTGAGCTCTTACCTCACGATTTCAAACTTACTCGGTCACTTGCGTGAACCTCGCCCTTACGGGCTCGAGCGTTATATTTTCTGTTGCACTTTCCCTAAGCTTTTGAACCTGAATAACAGAGATCTCTCAAGGTCATCCATTTTCATTATACTCGGTCGCCGTTAGCGACTTTTCTTTGCAGACGATCATCGCTGACCGCCGAGTGTTCGGACTTTCCTCTCTTCGTTTTTACAAACGAACAGCGATTGCCCGATGGCCTGCGCAGGCTCAAGCTTAGCAGAAATTCGACTATTCGTCAAGATTGTCAAAAGAGATGTTTTAGGGTATTATTGGTTCGAAATGTTTATGAAAAAATCCGAACTCTTCCTTACCTTTCTCTTACTTCCGCTCGATGTCTTGGCTTTCTTTGCCGCCGGGCTAGCGGCTTATGCCCTGCGTCTGCATCCGTTGCTCGCTGAAATTCGTCCGGTTATTTTTAATTTGCCGCTGGAACGTTATTTAATGTTTTTAACTTTAGCGGCCATACTTTGGGTGGCGGTTTTTGCTTTTGCCGGCCTGTACGGTGCCCGGCCTCGGCCGCTCAAAAAAGAACTGGTGCGTTTGTTTATTGCCACGGCCGCTGGCATGGCTTTAATTTTTTCGGTTTTGTTTTTCTCGCGAGCTTTCTTTGATTCACGATTTATTGTTTTGGCTGGTTGGCTTTTTGCCGTGGTTTTTTTAAGCTCCGAAAGATTAGCAGTTAGACTTTTACAACGCGCTTTGCTAGCTTCTGGAATTGGCGTTCACCGCTTGGCTGTAATTGGTGAAAACAAAACCGCCGATGCCTTAATCAAAGAGTTTAAAACCAAAGGCCGTTTAGGTTTCAAGGTCGTAACTCATTTTAAAAAATATGACGAGCAGACTCAAAAAGCTTTAGCCGATTTAATAAAAAAAGAAGCCATCGACGAAATCCTTTTGACCGACACGGAAATCTCGCGCGAAGACACTTTGGAACTTTTAGCCTTCACAGATTCTGAACACATCGCCTTCAAATACACCGCCGACTTATTTGCCTTTGCTGTCGGCCGCACCGAAATTGGTGCCTACTCTGGCATTCCGGTAATCGAAGTCAAAAAAACCCCGCTCGATGGCTGGGGCGCAATTTACAAACGCGGCTTTGATATGTTTTTTTCTGCACTACTGATTATTATAACCCTGCCAATCCAAATCGCCGCAACTGTGGCTTTGTTTATCGAACAACCGGGCCGCATTCTTTTCTCACGCTTACCGGACAACAAAAAAGTTATGCGCGTCGGCCAAAGCGGAAAAAATTTCCACTACTTCAAGTTCCGCTCCATGATTAAAGACGCACACAAATTTCGTTTTGATCCTGAGTTCATAAAAAAATACGGCAACCAAAGAAAAGGCACACCACTCTTCAAACTCAAAGACGACCCACGCATCACTCCGGTTGGCCGCTTTATTCGCAAATACAGCATCGACGAATTACCGGAATTTTATTTGGTCTTCCTTGGCCGCATGTCACTTGTCGGCCCACGCCCGCACCTGCCTGAAGAGGTGGCCGAATACAAACCTCATCATCGCCGCGTCCTAACCGTCAAACCCGGCATCACCGGCCTAGCTCAAATCAGCGGCCGCGCTGACCTTGATTTTGAAGACGAAGTCAGGTTAGATACATATTATATCGAACACTGGAGCCCTTGGCTGGATTTATCAATTTTGGTTCGGACTCCGTTGGTAGTGATTTTTCGCAAAGGGGCGTATTAATCTGGGGGGTCTAATCTACAAATTGGTTTCTACCAATCTACCAATCTACAAATTTGCTGCAAATATGACGAAATCGGAAAGCGAGCTAATTTATCCAGAAGATAGCTATAAAATTGTCGGATGTGCTTATGAAGTTTTTAATTCAATTGGTCCGGGGCATTTAGAAAAAACTTACGAAAAGGCTTTGGCTGTAAAATTTAAAAAAGAGGGTATCCGATTTCAAGAACAAGTTTATGTCCCAGTAATTTACGAAGGACAAAATGTTGGAAAGAATTTTTTTGATTTTTTGATTGATAATAAAATAGTCGTGGAATTAAAATGTGGAGAGAATTTTACCAGGTCTCACTTCCAGCAGGTTCAAAAATATTTGGCAGCCAAAAAATTAAAGTTAGCTATTTTACTAACCTTTAAAAAAGACGGAGTAAAAACCCAAAGAGTATTAAATAATTTCTCCAACCAAAATTAGTAGACAATTAGTAGACAATTAGTAGATTTGTAGATTAGTAACAAATTTGTATATTAGACCCCCCAAGATAAACAACATGAAACTCGCATTAGTCCACGACCACCTAATCCAAGACGGCGGAGCCGAAAAAGTGCTTCGGGTTTTTCATGATATTTGGCCCAAGGCACCGACTTACGCTTTGTATTTTGATAAAAAATCTTTTCCGGATTTTGTCAATAAAACAATCCGAACTTCGTTCTTACAAAAAATGCCGCTGGCCCGAAAAAAATTCCAGTGGTATCTGGCCCTAATGCCGGCGGCTACCGAAAGTCATAATTTATCTGATTACAACATCGTCGTCTCGAGCTCGAGTGCTTTTAGTAAAGGAGTTATCACCCAACCGGGCACGGTTCATATTTGTTACTGTCACACACCAACCCGCTATCTTTGGAGTGACACTCATAGTTATGTTTCCGAACTCCGCGCCCCCTGGTGGGCCAAGGCAGTTTTGCCGCCCGTCCTCTCCCACCTGCGAATATGGGATAAAACCGCGGCCGAACGCGTAGATCTTTTTGTGGCCAACTCTAAAACCGTCCAAGAGCGCATTAAAAAATTTTATGGTCGCAAATCAATAATTATTTATCCGCCAGTTGAGACCGAAGATTTTTACATTAGTTCTGATCCAAAAAATTATTTTCTAGTCGGCGGCCGTTTGGTACCTTACAAACGTTACGACTTGGTCATCGAAGCTTTTAACAAAACCGGTTTACCACTCAAAATTTTCGGCACCGGCCCGATCGAAGCTGACCTCAAAAAAACTGCCAAGTCAAACATTGAATTCCTCGGTCGAGTTTCTGACGAAGAACGAATCAAACTTTACGCCAATTGTCGTGCCTTCATCCACCCACAAGAAGAAGACTTCGGTATCACCCAAGTCGAAGCCATGGCCGCCGGCCGCCCGGTTATTGCTTATCGCAAAGGCGGCGCCACCGAAACTATTATCGATGGTGTCACTGGCGAATTTTTCGACGAACAAAGCTGGGAAGAATTAGCCGATCATTTAATTCGTTTTGAAGACGAAAAATTTTGTCCGGAAGTTATTCGCGAGCATGCGCAGAAGTTTGGGGTAGAGAGGTTTAAGAGAGAGATGGTGGAATTGGTGGAGAATTTTGATGCGACCTCCCCCAGGCCCCCTCCTTGTTAAGGGAGGGGGGTGACGCAATTTTTTTATTTATGACGAAGCTTTATAATTTGGAATATTTAAAAGATTTGCGACGACAGTTAAGAAACAGTTCTACAAATGCCGAAAGTGTTTTGTGGCAGTATTTGAAAGGTGAACAGCTGGGAATGAAATTTCGTAGACAAACTAGCATTGGCAGATATATCGTGGATTTTTGTTGCAAGAACGAAAAATTAATTATCGAACTCGAAGGAGAAATTCACGAACACCCCGATGTCGCCGAGTACGATGAGGAACGTGAGATTTATCTTAAAAGTCTTGGTTTCAAAATCATCTTTTTCAAAAACCAAGAAGTTATAGAAAACCCCAAGTTGGTTGTAGAAAAAATTAAAAAGTTTTTGGAAAATAGTCAACTACCACCGACTTCGTCGGTGGCTTGTTGGTTGGATAAGAGCTACGCTCATTGAATCGGTTGGTTGGTTGTTGGTTTTTTGGCATATCGGAATCGAGCAAGGACTTCGTCTTAAATGGAAACCATTGCCGGCTTCGCCGGCGGTTTATTGCGGGAATTAATATAAATTCGAATTAGTCGTTTGACTCAACCCCACCCCGACCATCCCCCTACCGAAAATGAAGGGAAAACCCAATCGTGTTTCCCCCTACCTTACCAAGGAGGGGGACCTTGCTGTGCCGGCCATAGCTCGCCTCGAGCGACGGCCGGGGGAGGTCGAACACCCAAAACCAACCCAAAGGACCCTCGTCCTCTTTTTTTTTACCCAAACCCAGCCAACCATTGACAAAATCCCTAAAATATAGTATCCTAAACCGTAATTTGGCTGCAGAAAAAACCCGATTATTACCAATAATCAGGCCTTTCCTTCATCCAAACAGTCGCGGGGCTTGGGCGCAAGATTCGGCCGGTTCAGGCTGACTTGCGGCATAACGCTTTACCCACGCGATCGGGCTGTTTGTATACACCAGGCCTTGGTGCTCATGTGTGAGACCGAGCCAAAGGAGGTTGTATGAAGGAGAAGATCAAGAACGCGGCTTACCACGCCGCCAAGACCATGTTCGGCATCGTCGTCAACACAGCGTTCATCGTCGTCATCGGGGTCACGGTCGTATCCGTGATCGGTGAGGATGTGAACAAATCGTCCTTGCTGGTCATCGGATCCGCTGCCGTGGTGGTGGTATCAACCATCATCAAGCAGATCAAGCTCGCCAACGCGATCCGGCAAAACAAGGACCAGGTCGCCGAGTTCAACACCAAGCTCGCCCAGAGCGATGAGCTCTGCAGAGGCGTCGAGACCCACGCCCAAGCGGACAAGTTGGTTCTCGAGTACAGGGTCCGTGGACTCCAAGACATCCTGGAAAACCTGCTGGGCCACGTCCCCCAGGCCCCAGCGCGGAGTGACTCCAAAGACCCAGAGGATGATCATTTCCAAACCTTCCTCACGTTGGTCAAAGAGCGTGTGAACGCGCTCCGAAGGGTACAGAACCTGGCCGTCAGGCTGACCACCTTCAAGGAAGAAGACGTGAGGCGGCAGGCCAACGGCCCCATGGACCCCAAGGTCTTCGAGAAGGTCCTGCGCCTGCTCCAGTATTACAACATGATGCTGGCCAGCGTGGGTCCGGCTCTCGGCGTCGGCGGCCCACCGCTGCTCTCGGACGACGAAAAGCGACACGAAGCCTTTAGGGCAAGACTCCAGGAGGTCGTCCAACGAATCAACCTCACGACCGTCGCCCGCCTGGAGCGCGAGGTCGCGGAACTTCACCAAAACGAGGCCGAATCAATGTGCGGCCTGGCCTGCGCACTCTACCTCCTGCGCCCTGAAAAGCGCGTCGAGGAAATGAGCGAAACAGAGCTCCGCGCCGTCCTGCTTGATCTCGTCAAAGAGCTGAAGCAGATGCGCCTGAATGCGGCTCGCTTCCTTGTCGAGGCCTTGGGCAAACCAGGCGTCTCGCTCGAGACGATCCTGGCCACCGCTGAAAAAAAAGAGGTCTCGCGCCTGACCGTGCGCGCGGCCATCTCCGAGGCTGTCGACGAAGCCCTCAACTCGAGGAAACTGATCGGCACAGACCAGGCCGCGGACCACCCGCAGATGCGCGAACTCGTACACCTGTGTCTGGTCCAGCCCCCGCCCGACTCCACCAACCAGGCCACCTCGGCCTAGTCGCCACAACCTCCACCGGCCGTCGGCAGCATCCGCAAGGAAGCTGTCGGCGGCTGTATTTTTTTATCAGCTGGTCAAAAAAACAGATGTTGGTATAATCGAAACACCACCCCACCCTCAGCCCCCTATGTCCACCATCATCGACATCCGCCACCTAACCAAACCCAACCCCAGCGGCGTTGGCCAATACACCCTTGAACTCCTCAAGGCCCTTTTTGAATTAGACACAAAAAACGAATATTTGCTTTTCTCGAGCGGTTCAAATCGAGTTCTTGAAAACCTGCCGATTTTTGATAAACCGAATGTTCGACAATTTCATCTAAAAATTCCGAATAAAATTTTGAACACCTCCTTGCTCGCCAGCGGCCGACCAAGGCTTGATGAGTTAATGCAAAAATATTTTGCCGGTGATAAAAAACCGCTTTTCTTTTTTCCTAACCTGAACATTATTTCTCTTTCACCGAACACGAATTATGTTTTGACCTTGCACGATTTATCTTTTGAAATTTTTCCCGAGCTATACGAGCCAAAAGCTCGCCTCTGGCATCGCTTAACTCGAGCTCGAGCTTTGGCGCAAAACGCTCGAGCGATAATTGTCCCGTCAAAATCCGCGGCTCATGATGTTAATTTTATTTTCGGCGTGCCGCAAGAAAAAATCTTTGTCGTGCCGCACGGAGTTGATTCGAAATTTTCGCCAAAAATCGAAGCGCGAGATTTTGGAGTCAAGTCAAAATATCATTTACCGAAAAAATTCGCCCTGTTTGTGGGCACACTTGAACCGCGAAAAAATATTTCTTTGATGATCGAGGCGGTCCAAAAATACCGCCGAGAAACTGGCGATGATCTGCGGTTGGTTTTGGTTGGTAAATCAAACAAACACATTGCCGTCACCACCACCGTAGAGACGTTGCATTGCAACGTCTCTACGGTGACGACAACACGGTTGGGTTATGTTTGTCCGCAAGATTTGCCAGCCATCTACCGCCTCGCATCGGTCACATTATTTCCTTCACTCTATGAAGGTTTTGGCCTGCCGATCGTCGAATCCATGGCCAGCGGCACGCCGGTCATTACGAGCAATACCTCGTCCATGCCCGAGGTCGGCGGCCGCGCGGCGATTTATGTTGATCCATATAACGCGAATGATTTGACGGCGGCGTTGCGAGAATTATTTGGTTCTCCGGAATTACAGAAACAAAAAATCGAAGCCGGGTTGGAACGGGCGCGAGATTTTTCGTGGAAAAAAGCAGCCGAGCAAACCATTGACATTTTCACAAAAATAAGAAATAATAGCGCGTCCTGACGAAAACCCTTATTTACGAAGAAATTCGCAGACAACGGCCTTCGTCAGGGCAAGGATCGGACGCGGGTTTGCGGCCAAATGGTTTGACCGACAAACTGGAGCCATTCTCCAGCCGCGCCGCGATGTTGCCTGATCACAGCCGATTGAACCTTAAATGGTTATCGGTATGGAGGTGTCAGATGAAGGAATCGAGAAAGATGCAGAAATCGGCAGAGTGGTGGTCCAGGACAGCCGGCATGGCCTCGCTCGCTATGATCGTTGTCGCCGCTGTCTACTACGTCTTCCACTTCGTAGTCGAGAAAGACGGAAGCTTCTTCGAAGCAGTCGCCTTCTCCGCGATCGCGGGACTCGTGGTCTTCGTATTCGAGGCAACCCATCGCCTCGACTGTCTCGACGAAGACCTGAAACGTGCACTCGAAACCATCGAAGTGCGCAACGCGGCCTTGGAAAGGGTCCAGCGGCGACTCGATGTCGTCGCCGAACAGGTCAACCGAGCGACCGATGATGGAGCAATAGTCCACGGCGACGATGAAACCGTGCCGAACAAAGTCGAGTCCATCGTCAATCGATCCTTCGAACTAATAGGCCTGGAAATAAGTGCTGAGCGGCTGACCAAAGATCTCGCCGAAATCCGCTCGGCTGCCACCTCGCTGGTTGCCACGGTCGCGGCTCTCGTCATCATGCCGGTCTGGCAGACGCGTGGCAGAGCCTTCGAACTCGCACCGACGCTGGCTCGCGACACAAGACGCCAGATCAGTACAGCCATCTTTCGAGTTTTGACGCTTCTGCCAGAAATCAATCTCAAAGACACGACCGGGCTCTTCGGCGATGACCCAGGCCTGCTCGAAGATGCGTTGCGCCACGCAACCATCTCGGGAGTAGTTCATCCTCTCAGTGAGCTCTACGAAAAACTCGCGGTGCAGATCCAGGATCTTCGCCTCAAAGCGCAGCCGGCCACAACCCCGCCGTCGGGACCGGTCTACAAGATCTAGAACCCGCCACACACGCCCCGCCTCAAAACTCTGATTGAGGCGGTTTTTTTATTCCCTCAGCCCCCCCAAGCCACCCCAAAACCATTTACAAATTTTTTATACGCGAAATTTTACATCCCAACCGTTTTTCAAAATTGTATTCATGACCGGATTTTTAATTTCTGATGGACTGAATCTGTAATCCATAACCGTACCTAACGAAAAATTTTCTTTGACGCCTAGTTGTTTGGCGGCATCGAATCCGGCTTGAATTCCATGAATGGCTTGAGCACTGATTCTAACCTCGGTCGGCCCAACACCCCAAGAAACTGTTTTTGAAACATCGGTTAAATAAACGGTGTCTTTGTTTTCATTAAACTTGGCGTGGAGCTCGTAAACCTTGATCAATCCGGCCTTTTTAAACAACTCCCACCACTTGGCATCAACGTATTTCCAAGTAAAAACCAAACCATTTTTGGTCTCTTTAACCTCGACCGGAGCGTCCCAAGAATTTATTTCGAGCAACTGATTTTTCAGAACCTCAAGCGGCGTGGCCGGAACATCGGCGCCGTGGAAAACCCAAATTTTTCCAATAATCCAAAAGAAAAAAGCCAAGAAGAAAACCACAGAACCAACACTCCAAACAGTCAACAAAATCACAAAAACTCCATCCGGCCAAGAATTTTGCATCAAAAATATCGGCAGGCCAATGACAGTGTAAGCCACCATGAAACCAATGATAGCGGCAAAGGTTTGGAAGAATTTATTGATGAACATAAGTAAAAATTAATAGGATAAAAATAATTAAAAGATTTCTTTTAACATACAGGAAATTAAGAAAAATTAAAAACGACAATTAAAAAAAACTCCCAAACTACCACCCTACCACCCTACCTCCCTCCCAACCCCCTCCAAATGTTGATAACTTCCCTGACTTTACAACAAAAACTTGATACAATAGACCTACATGAGAATCGGAATTGACGCACGCATGTATGGACCAAAAGTGGGCGGCGGTGGTCTTGGACGCTATGTTGAACAACTGGTGACCAATTTGCAAGAAATTGACCAAGAAAACCGCTATATTTTGTTTCTTAAAAAAGAAAATTTCGAGGCTTGTAAAATCACCAATCCGAACTTTGAAAAACGCTTGGCTAATATTCACTGGTACACTTTTGAAGAACAAAAATCTTTGGCCAAAATCATCGATGTCGAAAAACTTGATTTGGTACATTTTCCACACTGGAACATCCCGATTTTTATCCGCACACCGTTTATCACAACGATCCACGATTTGATCCTTTTGGACGAACCGGCCTCGGCCCGAGCCACCACTCTTGGCCCAATTAAATACACCTTGAAACGCCTGGCCTATCGCGCCGTACTCCACAACGCCATTTTCCGCAGTCAAAAAATCATCACTGTTTCCCGAGCCACCGAGCTTTCTATTCTAAAACATTTTCCAAAAATCGATCCTAAAAAAATCAACGTCGTTTACGAAGGTGTCACCCCACTTCAACCCCCTCAATCCCTTCCACCCCTTCCAACCCTCCTCAACGTCGGCAACTCCTACCCTCACAAAAACCTCAAAACCCTGGTTGACGCTTTCAAAATTTTTTCTAAGAAAAACCCCGAAGCTAAACTAATCCTGGCTGGACGAAAAGATTACTTCGCGGACGAACTTGAAAAACACTCGGCCGGTAGCGAACGAATCGAATTCGTTCGAGATCCGAGCGACGAAAAACTGGCCGAGCTTTACTCGACAGCAAAAATCTTTGTCTTCCCGTCTCGACTCGAGGGTTTCGGCTTACCCGGACTCGAAGCCATGAGCGTCGGCACACCAATTATCGCCGCGCGCGCCGGCTCGCTACCAGAAGTCTTTGGTGAGGCCGCGGAATATTTCGACCCAAACAGCGTTTCTGATTTGGCTGAAACAATAACCAAACTTTGGAACAACAAAGAACAACAAAAAAAACTCGTCGAACTCGGATACGAACAAATAAAAAAATACTCGTGGCAAAAAATGGCAGGAGAGATTAGGAAAATTTATGGTGATTATCGAAATGATTAAAAGATGATTGCGAAAGTTTATGTAGCTACCCCAGTCAACAATCACCCCAACAATCATCCCACCCCAACCCCCAACAATCACCCACACCACTTATGGAGGCAAAAAAGAAAAAGAAAAAAACCAAGACTGTTGCTAAAAAATCGATCAAAAAATCGTCATTTTTGCGTTCCCAAACTCCAAAAACCACAAAAACTTTTGACAAAGGCCTGCCTGTCAACCTGTTAAATTTTTCTGAATTAAAAATCGAAAAACCGATTATTAACATTAACTCAAACCAGCACCTTTCACCTTTCGTGGTTTCTTTTGCCAAAGAAGTACCGCTAGCTGTCGACAACTCATCTTTGGTCGAACTAAACTTTATTGTTCCGGAACACGAATTTGTCACAAACCAAAAAACCGAAGATTTCACTTTGACCCACGAGGACTTGCAAACCCAACTTTTAGAAAACGAATGCACACCACTTGGCCACCAAACTTTCAGTTTGCCCTTGGCGCCGTTCTTGCCCTCAATCAACAAAATCCGTCAAGCTGTTTTGAATTTTAAAAACCATGTCCAAATTCCAGAACCAGAAGTCGAAACCATCGACCTCAATCAAATAAATATTCCCGCACTTCAACCTTTGTTACTTTTCGATTTTCCAGAAATTGAAGAAGACGAAAACGAAGAATCCGACATCTTAACCTGGGAAGACGTCATAAAATCCGTTACTAACCAAGGAAACGAAGTTTCTGCCGAGACTGTCGAAACAAAAACCAATTGGTTACCAAATTGGAACAAAATCTTTACTGCTTTTCAAAAAACTTTTAGTTTTAAAATCGGATATTTTGAAACCCCGGCCGGTTGGCACCGGGCCTTGGCGACTTTTGTCTTGGTCTCCTTTGCTTTTGTCTTACCCTTGCACGCCATGGAAACCATCCACGATTTACAAGGCGCCAAAAACAACTTAACCCAAACTGGCACCTCCGCGGTTTCTAAATTAAATGAAGCGGTTTCTTTAATTACCACTAATTCGGCCTCGGCGGCCTCTTCGTTCCAAGCGGCTAAAAAAGATTTTAGCCAAGCCCGTTTAACTATCGACGATCTGGGCGCTACGGCTTCTTTAATCCTTTCGGTTTTACCTTCTACTCGCTCAGCTTATCTTTCTGGAGACCATTTAATCGCAGCCGGCGAAAACCTTTCCTGGGCCGGTGAAAAAATTAGTCAGGGATTAACCGGCATGCAAACCGATGGTTTGGACACTACCGGTCGTTTAACAATTCTTACAGAAACTTTTAAGGCGATTTTACCGGCTCTCGAAGAAGCCAATAACCATCTAGAAAAAGTTGACCCAACGGTTTTACCGGTCGAATATCAAGAACGTTTTATTGAACTGCAAAATCTTTTGCCAAACTTTTTAGTTTCCACCAAAGACGTCACTAAATTCTCGCAAACCCTTTCAGCCTTACTAGGAGCCGAAGGCAAAAAACGTTATCTTTTACTTTTTCAAAACAATACTGAAATTCGGCCAACCGGCGGTTTCTTGGGCAGTTTTGCTGTTCTTGATATTAGTCATGGTGAAATTACCAACCTTAGCATTCCCGAAGGCGGCAGTTATGATTTACAAGGTTCGTTAAAAAACAACCTGGTGGCACCTTTACCACTACAACTTATTTCCGCCCGCTGGGAATTCCAAGACGCCAACTGGTTCCCGGATTTTCCAACCTCGGCTCGTCAGGCACTGGACTTTTATTACGATGCCAGTAACCCCACAGTCGATGGTGTGGTCGCGGTTAACGCCACATTTATTACTGCCCTCATCGACCTGCTTGGCCCGGTCGAAATGAATGAATACGAACGCACTATTGATTCGGAAAACTTTTTGTTTGAAACTCAAAAAATCGTGGAATTTGATTATGTAAATTACGAAAATCCGGAAAGTGATCGAGTCGAAGCCGCGCCCAAAGCTTTTATTGGCGACTTGGCCGAAAAACTTTTAACCAAAGTTAAAGATTCCGATCCCGGTGCCCTTTTGCAAATTCTTGACCTGGCTCAAAAAGGTTTAAGCCAAAAAGATATTCAACTCTATTTTCCAAACGACGAAGTTCAAAAAGCCGCTTTGGAGTTAGGCTGGTCTGGCGAAGTCAAACAAACCGACGGTGATTATTTAATGGTGGTTAACTCCAACCTGGGTGGCGGAAAAACCGATTTGGTTATCGATGAAAAAATCGACTTACGAGTTGATATTCAAGCCAACAGTCGAATTGTAAACACTCTTAAAATTTCTCGCACTCACAATGGTATCAGCGGTGCCATGTTTACCGGCGTCAACAACGTCGATTTCTTACGTGTCTACGTACCTCGGGGCAGCAAAATGCTATCAGCCTCTGGTTTTACCATTCCTGATGTTTCCCTTTTTGAAAGACCTGGCGAAGACTGGCTAAACGACGACGACGTACTTTTTTTCGAAGAAAACGCCAGTGTCGATCCGACTAGCGGAACTATTATTAGCGAAGAATTTGGTAAAACGGTTTTTGGCAACTGGGTCCAAACCAAACCCGGCGAGACTTCAGTTATTACCGTGGTTTACGAACTGCCTTTTGCTATAAAAACCGAAACCGGTTTTATTCAGGCGGTTAAAAATAAAATCGGTTTAGCGGCTGGCGATAATTACTCACTCTTGGTTCAAAAACAGTCCGGCATAATTAACCGCATCACTAACGTTTCGATTTCAACTTCGGAAAATCTACAATCTCTTTGGACTTCAAACAGCGACCAAAACCAATTCAGCAATGCCAATGATTCTTTTATGAACATTCTTTTTGCTAAATAATTTATGTCTATCGCTCCCCGAAGAAAACGATCGTACCGACACGTCTCGCAAGAATTGGAGGCCAGTTTAAAAGACATTTACGGCGACGACCAAAACCTTGATCTAACCACCATCGAACGCCGCCACCATTCCAGATTTACCTCATTCTTGTTTCGCTTGGTTGGTTTTTTGTTTTTACTGGCTTTGGTTTCTTGGGGTGGTTTTTTATGGTGGCAATCGTCCGGAGTTTCCGAACCAAGTCAGCCGCTAGAAATTAAAATCGAGGCACCAGAAAAAATAATTTCCGGCGCCTCAACTTGTTTTACCGTACGCTACGAAAACATTGGCCGAGTCCCTATTGCCGCCCTGGCCATGTCCCTTAACCTACCAGAAACTTTTGAAATCAAAGAAACCAAACCAGTGGCCGAAGAAAACAACCATTGGCTTATGTCACCATTGGGCGCCGGCTCTGATGGCTCGGTAAATATTTGCGGAATTTTTCGCTCCAACCTACCGGCCTCGGAAAAAATTCAAGCAATTTTTACTTACCGTCCGGCCAATTTCAGTTCTGACTTTCAAGACATTGTTGGGGAAACTTTAAACATCGATCAATCGGTGGTCAGTCTGGAAATCAGCGGGCCAAAAGAAATTATTGTTGGCGATCAAACCACTTACACTGCCAAAATAAAAAATACCGATTCGGAAAAAATCGAAAATCTTCGCCTACGGGCAATCTTGCCGGAATCTTTTACCTTTGTTTCAAGCCAACCAGAAGTCGCTGAAGTCGGTTCGATTTTTTGGAACCTGGCTTCGCTAGAACCCGGGGCCGAACAAATCATTGAATTTACCGGATCTTTTACCAGCTCGGCTTCTGGTTTAATACCAATGGTGGTTGAGGTCGGTTTCATTAATTCCGAAGAGACTTTTATTAAACAAACCGAAGTACAAACTGAAACCAATATTTTAGGCGGCGAACTTTCTTTTCAACTTTTCGTTAACGGCTCGGACCAAAACCAAACCGCCGATCTTGGCGGTCGCTTGCGCATGTCTTTATCTTTTGCAAACCAAAGCAAAGAAGTTCTTAAAGATTTAATTTTCACTCTTAATCTCGATGGTCTTGGCAAAGACTTGCCTTTAAACTTTACCGACTCTGATTTATCCGGAGGGGTCAAAAGCGGCAACAGTGTTTATTGGGGCAAAAAAGAATTGCCGACCCTGGCTTCTCTCGAGCCCGACACTCAGGGAACCATTGATTTTTTCTTAATCATCGATGGTTATTTAGACCCCGAAGAAACCGATACTATAACCGCTCAAATTCAGGCCGAAATCGGAAAAACCGGCTCAATCGAAAGCGACCGAACTATTACCTCCAACCCCATAACCATTCAATTCAATTCAGATACCGCACTAAACACCGAAGCCCGCTACTACGACGACGAAGGCCTTCCGGTCGGTTCTGGCCCGTTACCACCACGGGTTGGCGAAACTACCACTTATCGTATTTTTTGGCATCTTGAAAACAGTTTGCATAATCTAAAAAATATCACCATCTCTTCAACCTTACCGTCCGATGTTTCCTGGACCGACAATATCCAGGCCAGTGATGGTTCGATTACTTACAACACCACCACCAGACAAATTGTCTGGATAATCGACGACTTGGTAAAAGAAAAGACCTCAATTTTAGCTTGGTTTGACCTAGCCATCGCTCCGACTACCGGCGATGTCGGCAGTTTCTTCCACCTCGTCAACCCCACAACTTTCGAGGCCACCGACACCACCACCAAAGACCTGCTCCACAGCTCGACCGATGCATTGACCACAGCCTTACCAAATGATGATTTGGCGGCCGGAAAAGGTGTGGTCGAGTAAAAAAACAAATCAAAAACCCGCTTGGTTTTTCCTAACGGGTTTTAAATTTCTTCTAACTTTCCTGGTCTTTTTTTTCAAACCGTTTTTCTAATTCCCTCAACCTCTCCTCAACCTGCGGAAACATATCATAAAAATTACCGGGTTTAAAATACTCATCTCTCGTTCTTCTCTGGTTCGTTCGTTCACTAATAACCGGATTAAAAATTTCTCCGACGTCCCACCCTGAATATTTTACATTATCTCTCACAAAATTACTTATCTCTATTGTAAACCTTCTAAAATATTCTTCTGCGTTTAGGGCGTACGACGATGCTAAACCCGGAAAATTTCTACCCATTTGTGCCCCGACTACATCTTTTTTTTGTCTAAAAGCACGTTCGGTCTCGGATAATTCCGACTGAGCAACTTGAACACTGACAGTTTCAAGTTGGTCTAAAAAAGACAATTTTGCACCATCAAAGGCCCTGTAAGAAACTTGGGGTTCGCCAATAAATCCAAAACGTTTTTTCGGAGTAAGCAAGGCTGTTTTTATTGCCTCACGCCGCTGCAGCAAAAAATCCATTTTTTTAAATTCGTCTTCTATACGACTGACAATCTGTTCTTTAGCCGCTTGTCGAAATTTTTCAACCTCTTCCGCCATTACTGTTGTTTTGAATTCTTCGTACTTATTATTTACTTCTATTTGCACCTCGAGTCTTTTAACGACAGCTGGGGCTTCGCCTTGTATTCTTGACCTTTCGGCTAAAAGACGAGAGCCTTCTATACGCGAATATCGGTCACCCCAAACTTTTACGCTTAAAATACTTTCGGCCATCTCCAGATCATACTTATCCAATTTCTTAAAAGTCTCATAAAATTCAGTGCCCTGTAACCAAGATTGTGCCCTCTCAAATTTTGATTTGGCCGCCTTGCCATCTTCTATTAATCCCTCGACCTCCGGCCTTTTAAAGACAGCTTGTCCGACTTCTATTCTTGCTTTTAAATCCGCCACATCTTGTTCGGTTGGTTGTCTTTTTCTTTTTAGACTCTCCAAATCAGTCAAGACGCCACCGCTTTCTAATTCCTTAATTATTTTTTCTTCGACTTTTCTGCACCTCTCAATTTCAATATAAGCCTCGGAAGCCTCTTTAAGCTCGTTAAAAAACTTGGCTCTTGATTCTGCGCTTCTAATTCTTTCCTCACAAAGGCGCAAAATACCATCGATATTTTCTGGAAAAACCGAATCCCAACCAGTATTAAACACTTCTAACTTTTCTTGCAAGGTATCTCTTTTTTGCCTTCCTTGAAATTTTTTTGCTAAATTATCCAAAAGACCCAGTCTTTCCTCTTGGTTTTTTGCAGCTTTGATCTCTCTTTTCTTTTCGTGTAACCAAGCCACCCTTTTTCTCCACAAATCCGGTCTGGTCTCAAAAAATTCCGACCCGGCTACCTCAGCAAAAGGATTGTCGCTATATTTTTTCTCGATTAAAATATGAATTAATTCTTCTGGCAATCTAATTAAAATTGTTTTATCGCAGGCGGCAACATCCAAAATCTCGGCGATTTTTGAAAGTGCCACTTCATAAGTTAATTCTCCGGAGACCACAGCCGCAACCACAACATCAACAGCCTTTTTTCCTCTTACAAACTCTCGTTGGTCTTTTTTTAAAATTTCGGCTTTTACTTTAGCTTCTTCAATATCAAGAGCTTGCAAAACCTTGTCCCTCTCTTCTGGGGACAGAGTTCTTAAATCAGAGATAGTTTTACGTTTCTCCTCAATATCTTTCGGGATTTCTTTTAATCCAAGGGAATCAAAACGCCGCTTTTCCTCGTCCGTCAATCCACCATAAAACTTCTCCAAATCTTTCTCGGTTTCATCGGTCGCTCGATCAACTACTGCGTCATCAACTATTCCACGCCAAGCCGAAGAAGGTAACCCAGACTTTTCCAAGACCAACATCTTTTTCTTGATTTCCGTGGTTTTCTCGCGAGTCTCGGTTGTTTTCTTTTTAGTTCTTTCGACTCTACCAACAGCCTTTTCAAGAACGTTCAGTTTTTGTCCTTTTTCTATTTTTTTGCTTTTAACACCCTCTTGTCTACCTGTTTTCACTGCGGCTTCCGTTGCTTTACTAGAGGCGATTGATTCGACTGCTGTTCCAACCTTTCTTAAAGCGTCGACAGTCTTTGTCAATTCAGCGATGTCTTTCTCTAATTCCTTATCTTCAGTTTCCAAACTCGCAATCTCTTTGGCTAATTCTCCTGCGGTCTTTCTTATTTGCTCGACAATTTGTTCAAACTGATCCTCAAAATGTTTCAAAATTTCTTCGTCAACTCCAACCACAACGGCCTCTCGATTCAAAGACTGAAAAAGCTTCAAGGCTTCTTCTTGTTGAATACTTAAACCTTTTATGGCGTCACGAATGATTATCATTTCTTCGTGAGAATCTTTATCAACCCTTACCCTGTCTCCTGTTGGTTCGCCTACAGATTGTCTTTCTCCCATATATTTTAAATTTTACTTTTTGCTTTTTTAATTACCTTGCCAAAATCAGCCAAAAGTTTGGCTTGTTCTTTTTGCAATTTAACCAAATCTTTTTGCAAAACCAGAATATTTTTAAAGACTTGTTTGGCCCCGCCAACCTTAATAATTTTTGGCATAAAAAATAAGATTATTAACAAAATTATTATAACAAAAAACCCAACAAAAAACCACCAAATTTTTGGTGGACAGCCTTCATACATAAAACAAAAACATTGACTGGCTGCGCCAAGCCATAGCTCCTGCCACAGGAGCGAAGGCTGGTGCGCCCAAGACGATTCGAACGTCTGACTTCTTCCTTCGGAGGGAAGCGCTCTATCCAGGCTGAGCTATGGGCGCGTATCCCGCATACTATCAGATTTGTTTAGCATCTCGCAACTCTCTGATCGACAACCCCAAAAACACCACCAACAAAACAAAAGTATTCAATGGCGCCACCCAAAACGGAAATTCTTTGCCAAAACTTTCCAAAACCATCAGGCCGCCGAGCATACCAATCGAATACATTGCGCCATTTTTCAAATAAGCGAATTTGGAAATTGTATTCATGCCCTTAACAGTAACTTCACGAACCACAAGAGCGCCAATACCGTTACCAATTAAAATAAGCGGAACCGACATAGTAAACGCAAAAGCGCCGATGACGCCATCAATGGAAAACGAAGCGTCAAGAACCTCTAAATACAAAAGTTTGCTCCAGGCGCTCATATTACCTTTCTTTTCCAACCTCTTTTCGGTTTCCTCCGCATTTCGGCGAAAACCATCGGTCATAAAAAAAGCCGTCGCCCCAATAGAAGCCGCCAGAGCCAAAATCGGATTACGAATAATGGAAAAATAAATTACGGCCGTGATAAACAAGGATGAAATGGCGTAAAACCAAATACCTTGACGATGAATAAAGCCTTCGACCAAAAAAGCGTACTTTTTTTCTTCCAAAAACAACCAAGCCAAGAAGACAAAAAACAAGTAAACGCCGCCGCCGAGCAATAGAAGTGGTTTAGAGTGTTCCAACGCTTTTTCCATCAACTCCGGGTCAGAGAAAACCAAAGTAAAAACTTCGTGGAGCGGCAAACCGGCATTGGCAAGCCAGACGATAACGAAAGGCAGAACTCCACGCATGACAAAGACAGCCAAAAGCAAACCCCAAAGCAGAAAAAATTTCCGAAATTTTTCTGGCACGGTTTTTAAAACATTGGCATTGATGATGGCGTTGTCAACGGAACTGATGACCTCGAAAAGAATCAACCCAAAGATGATGACGATTGTTTGAATCATAAAATTATTTTTGAATTATACCGGTACCGCGGCAAGAAGCGCAAACAATTTTTACACTTTCACCGTTTTGATACTTCTTTCTATCAGCTCCGACTATTGGATTCGCGTATCCGCATTCGCATTTAGCACTTCTAGCGCCAGGCATAACTTCTAAAACAACTATTTTCTCGATAGGGGCAGTAATTGCTTCTGCCGCAGCTGATAATTTTTGAATGCGTCCGGTTTCTTCTCTCCAAGAAGAAACCGACTTGCCGGACACTAAACCATGAACCGTCAAAATTTCAGCTAAAGTAACGGAACCATTTCCTTCTGTCCCAGCCCAATTCGTTGATCTAAAACCATCTTTATTTAATACTCCGGCCGACACACTAGCTACGCCATTTTTATTAGCTAAATTATAAGTACTTAATTCGCCACGTTCTTTTACCACCCAAGTTATATGCCAATCATCCGGATCAGTTATTTTCGCCATAATAGGATCTGAGTGTTTTGTAATACTAATTGGCAAAGTATCGTATACCAACGGACTTAATCCGAAATATTTAAAATCCTCCACAGCATAACGATTAACTCTTGGGCGAACATCTAAACCAACCAAACCTTGATCACCGGGCAAAAACATCCTCTTTTTCCCTGCCACCGCTAAACCGATACCCTGACCCTTTTTTCGACCGGTGGCTTCTTCAATTTTTCCAATCAAATAGTCTTGATCATAGCCGCCATCAAAAACAAACCATGGAGCCGGTTTAATTCCGGTTTCCATTGCTTCGCGCAGAGCAACCACCGCGCGTTCTTGTTCTAAACCGCGAGCTATTTCAACCTCATTTCGTGTTCTTAATTGTTCATCGACTCGCTGATTAATCTGGCGAACAAGTTCTTGATATCCAGAAATTTTGTCTATAAAAACCCCGGGCTCGTCGTCTTCTTTTGGAAAATCAAAATTTTGATACAAATCCAAACAATCTACGCGATTTGTGGCGGCTCTTTTTTTAGCTTCATCGAAAGACCGACCAACCAATCTTGCCTCTGTTTGCGCTTGTTCGAATTTTTGCCATCTTTCTTTAAGCGGATCAATTTCCAGTTGAATTCCTTGATAAAAATTTTGCAAAAACTCCGTTTGTTTATTTTGCCAAACTTTTTTATATTTATTTTGCCAGACCCCCGGCTCCAAACGAGAAATTCTAACATCCGGATCTTTGGACAATCTTTCTTCCTCGTACAAAAAATCATTTTTAATTTTTTCTTTAACTCCGGCAATAAGCCCTTGAAGAATTTCTTCCGGCTCTTTTTCGTAATCAGCCGATGAAATAGAAAAATTTTTTCTACAAATCGGACCGGTCAAAAAATCTCTCTTAAAACCTACGGCCAAAAAATATTTGACTACTGTCGTCTCATAACTACCGGGCCCAAGCATGCCATCATCAGATTCACCGTAATTAATCGTTTCCCTGCTATACCGCGAATGTTTTTTGATCTTGCCGGGCGACATTAAATCAACTAATTTCTGTCTATTTTCTGAAAGATTGTCTACAAAAGTATCGCTTGCTACAAACCGAGAAAACTCTTTTTCGACCGCTGCCTCCGCGGTTAATAATTTGTCGCGAAGCAAATCAAGAATCCGGTTTTGATCAGCCGGCGATAATAAAGAAAAAAGTTCTTCAACAATTCTCGGTCTTTCATTTTCTTCGGAAAAAAAAGCAATCTCTTTTTCGACTTTAACCGCTGGCGGTAAACCCTTAAAAGAAACCTCACAAACAACCCTGTTGTTTTTAATCGTAAAAGCCGGATTTCCGATAAGTTGTTTTTCCCAATATCCTGATCTTGCTACCTCGTAAAAAGAAACAACTTTTTTACCAAGAGGATAAACCAGAGCGATTTTTTCTTCTTTACCCAAAACTTCGATCGATTTTGGTTCGCCAAAAATTTTAAAAAAATTAGTTTCAAGACAATCACCGTCTAATAATCTTTGCTTTTCTTTGGCTTCTCTAAAAGCGCTGTTGGCCTCGTAAGCCTGACTAAAAGCCTTAGGGTCTTTATTGCTAAAAGCTCCGGTTCTATTTTCATCAAACCACTCTTTTTGCCTAACACCAAAAATCGGTTCGCCGACTTCTTTTAACACCCACTTTGGTTCTTGTCCTCTGTTTTCCCGCCCTTGATTTTGAAAACCGGAATATCCATGTCTGTTTCTGGCCATAAAAAAAGCAAATGAATAATTATCGAACTTTCCGCGCAATTTTTCTTAGTGCGTTATAAATAAAATATTTAAACGGTTTCAAAACATAATCAAGGGTTCCGGGGTAATTCACAACTTCACCACCAAAACCTTTTTTAAAACGGGTAATGCCAGCCCAATGGTCTTTCGGATTGTCAGAGGAGGCAATGCCCCACCAATCATAAAATTTCAAACCTTTGGTTTTAGCCTCTTTTATAAGTTCCCAATGCAGCAAAAACGGAGCCATGACATTACGGTCAATATTCGAGGAAGCGCCGTGCAAATAAGTTCGGGTACCGGCGAAGTCGACCATAATGTTGGCCGCCAACGGCCGGCCTTCAAAAAAAGCCACGGCCAAAAAAACTTTAAGTTCGTCGCTTTTAAGATCAAGCAAATCTTGATAATGTTTTTTGTCGTGCAAACGAAAACCGTCGCGCTTGGCGGTTTCTTGAAACAGCGGCCAAACCAAAGACAAGTCTTCGGCTGACAAAAACTTTACAGACACACCTTTTCTTGTCGACAAATTAATGTTGTAACGAGTTTTTTGATGCATCTTGGCTAACAAATCTTCGGCCGAAAATTCTAACAAGGTAATCAAAGTATTTTTCGGACTCACAGAAAAAGTTTTTTTAAGACTGGAAATTTTAATTTCTGACAAAGGTTCAAAACGAACAAAAACTTTATTGCCATCCAAAAGGTTCAAAGCGTCTTTAATAATCTCGGGCCGAGAAAAAATCGGGCCGCGAATACAAGAAACATAACTCCAATCAAAAGGCAGCAAAACAGTGGCAAGGCTCGCCACCCCGACCAATTCTTCGCCTTCAAAAAAACCCACCCGCTCGCCACCGGCCAACCGACTCCACTCCCAAGAATGCAAAAAAGCCCCGGACCGCGGCCCGTACTTTTGAACGAATTTGTTCCATTGCTGTTTATCAGTTAATTCTCGTTTTTCCATAATTCGTGAGTGTAAAAGCGTAAAAGCGTAGAATCGGCTTCGTGGCGAAGCCTCGTAGAAAACGTAAATTTACAATTTCTACGATTTCTACAAAACCGTTCACTCTTACTTCAACTACCGTGACAAAACCTTGAGCCCCGCGCGGATAAAATCTTCGGTGGTTTCGGCTTCGAGACCGACCAAAGCGTCTTCGGCTTGGCGCCGAGAATAGCCGAGACCAACCAAGGCTTCGACGGCGTCAATATCGAGCCCAACCGGGCGAGTTTGATCGTCGACCAAAGAACCTTTGAGTTCAAGAATAATTTTCTGCGCGGTCTTTTTACCAACCCCGGGGATATCGATCAAGAATAACAAATCGCCTTTCATTATTTTCTCTTTAACTTTTTCGACCGAGTTGGCAAAAACAATTTTTTGTCCAACTTTTGGTCCGACACCAGAGACATTCGTCAGCTTCCAAAACAACCCCAGAGCCTCCATGGACAAAAAACCAAAAAGCTCGTGTTGATCATCGCGCTGAACTTCGTGAATAAACAAAAGCAGTTCACCAGAAAGTTCGTGAGCGCGATCCTCGGGCAAATTAACTTTGTAACCAACTCCGGCCACCTCAACAACAACAAAACCAACCCCATGATATTCAATTTTTCCACGTAATGATGTGATCATAATTTAACTACGGGAGGGTTTCTAAATTTCTCCACCCGCCCAAACAATTCTTTTTTAACTTTTTCGGATAGTTCTGGTAATACACCTTGACCTTTGGCGTATTCATGAATTTGTTTTAACATCTCACCAAATTCTGGTCCGGGTTTTAGGTCTAAAAGAACCAGCAAATCGTTGCCGTCCAGTCCGGCTTCGCGTAATCGTTGACGTTCGATTTTTAGTTGTTTTTCTTGGCGTAATTTGATCCGATCAAAGCGTTTACCGGGTACAGATTCGTGTTCGGAAAGCAAAAAATTTGTAAACGGTGACAAGTCGTAAAAAATGCCGTGAGCACTGCGACACGGCAAAGCACAAACCTCAAGAAAAACCGCGGCCAAAAGCAGGTCTAAAAAATCATCAGGATCACGACCATACTTAATCGCATAGCTAACCAAATGATTGTAGACCGAAAGATTGACTCCGACCGAAAAATCATGAAGAATTTTTTCGTGTAACAAAATCAAATGGAAAACATCTTCGGTGTCTTCTGGGGTTAATCTTCTTTTTTTACTTTCTTTTGTTAAAACCTCTCTTAATTCCGGTCGAGCTATTTGTTGAGCATAACCCGGATAAGAAATCACGATTTGATAGGCAGAAAAAAAAGCGTCTTGAATTTCTTCCGGAGTTGCCCCAACCATGGTTGAAGAAAACTTTTTGTATTCTTTATTATAATCTTCAGTGGTTTTAATTTGTTCTTCGTTTTTCAAATTCCAAGCTTGATCCAAAGAGTTATGAAAACACTGACTAACACCACCCGACCCTGCACGGGCCTGAAAATAAACAGTTCGTGGTTTTCCCAAATCATGAGCCAAAATAAAAAGTTCGAGCGACGCGACTTTTTCTTTTAAAATTTCTTCAACTTCATCCAACTCGCCAGCAAAGCCCTTAAGCCGACGAAACTCTTCGATGTCGCCTAAATGCAAATCGTCACCGACCACAGCAAACAAAACTCGCGACATTAAATCCAAGTGATCGCCAACCCAAGCCCCTTCGGCATGCCGATCTGACGACTGTGGGCAATTAAACAAAGACTTAAAAGACTTCAACTTTTTAAAAGGTTGAAGAAAACTTTCTGCCTGTTCGCGCCAAAGTTCAGAATCTTTCACTCGTTGCAAAACCTCTTCCAAAAACTCCGATTCCCCGCGCGCATGAGTTGACCATTCACGCCACATAATTTCAAGCCTATTTTATCGGAAAAAAGCCAATAAGGAAAGCTGATCGCAAACCAAAACCAAAAACCTTGACATTTTCCAGCAAATTCCCTACACTATCAGCACCGTCAGCTCTCAAAACGGTGTAAAGTTATTTAGTTGTTAAGTCACTAAAAAAACGACAACTCCACCACTCAACCACTCAACCACTCAACCACTCAACCACTCCACCACTCAACCACTCAACCACTCCACCACTCAACCACTCCACCACTCAACCACTCCACCACTCAACCACTCCACCACTCCACCACTCCACCACTCAACCACTCCACCACTCCACCACTCAACCACTCAACCACTCAACCACTCAACCACTCAACCACTCCACCACTCAACCACTCAACCACTCCACCACTCAATCACCCCCCCACCACCCAACTATGTTATCAATAAGATTTTCTAAAATCGGCAAACGCAATCGCCCGGAACTCCGGTTGATTGTTGTTGACAAACACAAAGATCCTTGGGGCAAGGCTGTAGAAATTTTAGGCCACCGCAATCCTCGCACCAAAGAAAACAATTTCAATATCGAACGTATCAAATATTGGATCAGCAAAGGCGCTCAAGCTTCCGAATCTGTCTGGAACCTTTTGGTTGAACTAAAAGTCGTTGAAGGTAAAAAACGTGCTGTCACCACCCTCACCAAAAAACGCGTCGGAAAAATTGCCAAAGCCGCGGCCGAAAAGAAAACCAAAGAAACTAAAGCCGAAGAAACTCCAGCCGCCTAAAACCAATAACAAAAAACCGCTTCAATCCGAAGCGATTTTTTGTTGATTGACAATTTTTAAGAATAAACGCAAAATAGCCAAAGTTCAACGTTCTTTCACAGGAGAAACTTTGAAAAAGCTCACTCGAATTCAAGCCGCTCTGGTTTCCGATATCCATCGCGCCGGCCGCATGATCGGAAAAAACAAACACGTCCCTGATGATGTTGTTTCTGCTCTTGTGGCCTGGCACTTTCGTCAAGACATTAGTGCCCATCGAGTTATTAGGGACGTAGACGAAGTCGACCCACGTTTTATTGTCAAAGTCGACGAGTCACATTATCTTTGTGGACGCTTGCCACGACCTACGGAAATCATTACCCAAACACCCGAACCCCAAATATTGTCGTTTGACGAGTTGGCCAAACTGATCGAACGGGTCACCGGCAAAAAAATTACTGTCTCTGAAAAATCGTTATTAATACCCATTGGGGCCAAGGTCGATCTGACCAAAACCGAACAAACGACAGACCAACCAAAGACCGTTGTTCCCCTGTCTTCGATCAGAAAGCCTCACAGCCGCCCGGGTCCAAAAAAACCAACCAAAGAATATCGGGCCGACAGATACCGGATTGCTCACGAACTTCTCCGCTTGCAAACCGAAAAAGGCGGCCATTTCTTGAGCGGCGAAGCCATGAAAACTTGCGAGGCAATCGCTCCCGAAACCGACATTAATCGCCTCTTGACCGCCTTAAAAAAACGTGGCTGGTTGGACAGGAATGGTTATAAATGGTTCCTCACCGACCTCGGCCGCCGTATTGCCGAAAATTCTCCTCCGGACTCTTGAGTCCACCTCCCCTCGCGCCAAAGCCGCGAGGATTTTTTATTTTCTATCCAACAACGATTGACTTTTTTTAAAAAATCAAGCAAAGTGAGGTCGCAAATCGTTCTTTTATCTTTTTGAAACAAGAGGTCTGAAATGGCAAAATTTTCCCAATGCCAAACCGCCGTCATCATGACTGTCCGAGCCGCCGCTGAAATCACCGGTCAAAAATGGATACCTAAAGAATTGGTGTTTGAAATCTTCGACTGCTTTATGTCCGGCGTCACCCACAAACCCCGGGCACTGCAAGCTATCGAAAGTTGCAACTCACTACTACTCTGCCGCCGCCGCGATGGCCTGGCTTACAGGTCTCGCCGCGAACCGATGTCTGAAGACATCAATCCAGCAACCGAGAGACCGGACTTTCTCTCTTTTCGAGAACTATGCCAAATAATCAGACGGCTCGGTTTGGAAGTCAAACACACTCCGATCAGTCCGGATCTCCCGACTTTCAAATTGAAAAATCTCCAAGCCAAGAAACCAGAAACAGCTAGACGATTGTGGCAAAACCCCAAAGGACCGGAAAAAGGCTATAAGTTGATCCGCCAAAAAATCCTTCAGGAAGTTTTTGAAGCCAGAAGTGGACAACCGGTATCCAAAAAACAGATCTTCGAAATCTGCACCGCGATTGATCCTGGTTCTGACCCACGAACCGTTCTGGCCAGATACAAAAAAAGCGGCCATCTCGAACAAATCGACCGACAAACTTGGAACTTGACCGAAACCGGCCGTTGTTTGGCCATTGAAGGCAACCCTCATCGGAAACCTCGTCCTTTTGTTCAAAGACAGCTGGTGGTCATGGCTCGAATTGTCAAGCTTCAACCACTCTCGGTCGAAGCCGTAACCAACGTTTTCTTTGAAGTCGAACCGACAATGGAAAAACCCGTCGGTGCCATCGGCAAACTGATTTCCAAAGGCTGGTTGGAAAAAACACCGGACCAAAAGTTGGTCGTCACTCCAGCCGGACAAAAGGCTATCGAAACCTTTTCCGCCGAACTCACTTGACTCAAAACCCCGCACTCAAAATGCGAGGCTTTTTTTATTTGACTGAAATTCTTATATTAACTCCAACTTTCGTAATTCCTACCAAATAAAAAAACCCGCCCTCGCTCTATTTCGAGAGACGGGGCGGAAGATAATGGACAGAATCAGTCGGTGTGAGACTGCTGGCTCGAGAAGTACTCAGCAAGCTTGTCGAAGGTCTTGATGTCGACCGGAAACACGACACGCAGTCCGCATCGCGAGCAGTGAAGGGCGGAGTGTGTGGACGAGACAACCACATAATTCACGGTCTGACCACAAACCGCGTGGCGGACACCGTTGGCCTGAACCAGGCTTCCCGTGGTATTGATCCCGGTCGGCTCGATTGCTTCGCCGGTCTTCACATCGACTACGACGCGGTCGCTCGAATCATCTGTCACGGTTACCCCCCACATCGGCCGAGGACCGCAGAGCATCACGAGCACTGAAGGTGCGCTCGAGGCTTGCGAAGGCGACACTGAGATCGTGTGCGCGCTCAGCGAGGCTTGGGTGTTTGAGCGCCTCGACTTTGGCCGCGATCTCTGGGTCGTCCGGAATCTCCGGCAGACCGAAGCGCGACAACACCCAGTTGACACAGCGCCAGGAGTCCTGTCCATAACTGCGCAGGCGCACGAAGTCGCGGCGCGTGAGGTTGGCGACATCACCGAGAGTGCGGCAGTTCCGAGGATTGCCGGACAAAGTGTTGATCTGGTTTGTGTTGAACCCGGCCTCACTCAAGGTGAGAAGACGAGGATCGTTTTCCATCACAAAAACTCCGTTGTTGTGTGGCTACAAATTTATATCAAAAAACCAACCGTTGGTCAAACCAACTACAAACCGACTACAAACCGACTACAAACCGACTACAAACCGACTACAAACCGACTACAAACCGACTACAAACCGACTACAATCCGACTACAATCACACCACCCCCAAGTCCGCACTTGTTGCAAATGCGAGTAAACACGCAAAGGAGGCTGGTTACCTTAACTTTCTGGATGATAAGGCAGAGGCGGTAGTAAGATCAAAAAAACAAGAAAAAAATGTATCAAAAAATCGACCTCCTGCCGAAGCAGAAGGTCTTGAGGTTGCGCACGACTAACGACTAGTCGTCATCGCCACCGAGAAACCGAATAGCGCTTGCGCGATCCGTGTCCCGCCGCAAGGCAGCGGCGAGGGCCTGTCCTTCGGGACTGTCCCTGGAAACATAACTGTCCAAAATCCTATCCATCCCTAACCTTAGCTAAAAAATGGCTATTTTTTGTTTCAAAAGCCGGTGTCATCTCAAAATGCCAGTCGTTCATGAGGTCTTTTTCCAAATCGTTTAAAAACATTATTTTGGCCACCGCCCAACCCATGGTTTTGTTTGTTCTTTTATAAAGAGTTAGGAGAATGGCAACAATCATAGT
>Ga0209417_1002039_pt1 | contig 33492 bp, 52 predicted proteins | sample RifGroF2_FD_184002 | JGI IMG/M metagenome (GOLD analysis project Ga0209417, IMG submission 184002) | Groundwater microbial communities from Rifle, Colorado, USA - Groundwater F2 (SPAdes) (version 2) | ecosystem: Environmental > Aquatic > Deep subsurface > Groundwater | place: Rifle, Colorado... | reverse complement strand
CAACATGTTAGCTGAACCCGTTATTCTCACTGATGGGTCAGTAGCCATGGCGGGAAGTTTAAATCTTAATAACAACAACATAATAAATCTCAATAATCCTTCTAATCCTCAAGATGCAATGACTAAGGGATATGCAGACGGAACCTATGCTGGAATAGCTGGCTCCTCTACTCAATTATTTAGTGCTTCAGACGGAACTACTGGAAATCAGGTAGTTAATATAAGTCAATTCCCAAGTTCTCTTACAACTGATGGATATTGTACTTTACCTAATGGCTTAATAATGCAATGGGGATTTAACTCTGCCACTATTTCAGAAGGTTCCTATCCAATAACTTTCCCCCAAGCATTTCCTACAGCATGCTTAAATATCACTGGAACTCTGAGCAATAGTATAGCTGATATTACTTCAGATATGATACTACAAATAGTATCTTTGTCTACCACGGGAGCTACTCTATTTGCTCAACATCCTTCGGGAGGCGGTTCTGGGAATCCTGATGGTTTCTATTGGTTTGCAATTGGACATTAATAAGAGAGGTGTAATATGAATATGTTAAGTAAATACATATCCGAGAGGGAGTTTACTGTAACTCAGGTTAGGGGAGTAGATAATTCACTTCCAACAGGTACTATTAAAAATAATGCTATAATTTTATGTAATGATTATTTGGATATTATAAGAGCTTACTACAATAAGCCTCTTATAATAACTTCTGGGTATAGAAGTCCCGCAGTTAATAAGAAGGTGGGGGGAAGTGTAAAACCACCTTCTAAGCACATGGGCGGTAATGCTACGGATTTTCATGTCATAGGAGTATCTTTACAACAACTATTTAATGATATAGTTTTGGGGAACATTAAACAATCTAACGGAAAACCATTGATGGATATAGTAGACCAAGTTATATTCGAGAACCCGTCTAACCCTTGGATTCATATAGGAAGATGTAATGGTACTCCAAGAAGACAAAAGATGAAAGCTGTTTTTAATAAAGCAGGTAAACCCATATACACTAATGTAAATAAAATTTAATAGAATCCACCTCCGACAACCCTTTTATGAGCTGTAAGAAATTACGGCTCTTTTTTTACTTTGGTATTGACATTTATAATTTCATGTGGTAAAATGGTATTAAATAGTAATAATAGGAATTAGTATGTTTATACCTGATTTTATTTTTGAGCCAGAAGATATAGAATATTTAAAAGAAGAAGATATTTTTATGGGAGAATATCCTCATAAGAAAAGTGGTACTCTATATTTTAAATTGAACGAGTACAGATTCGATAGACTAATAGATATTATTTACGGTAATCCAATGTTTAAGGATAAAGATAAATCAGACATTGAATTTGATTTGAGGGTACTGTCTCATTTATTTACTGATTTAGTATCGGGAAGTGTATCAAAGGAACTTTTGATATTAGGTATAATTGGATACAATCAGATAAATCCCAATAACGCAAAGGTGCTTATGACTTTAATATAATTTATGTTAAGAGGAGGAATTTTGGGAAAATTTATTATAGTAGATTTTTCGTGGTGTTTAAATCGTTTTCATTTTGGATTCAAGGACCATTACATTAAAAAAGACGAAGAGAATATATTTGTAGGAAGTATAAAAGGTTTTTCTTTTTTAGTGGAGAGGCTATATAAAAAATATCCAGAGCATAAAGTTATCTTTGTGATGGATGGGAAATGTTCTAAAAAAGAAATAAATGAAGAATATAAAGCTAATAGGGACAAAGATAAAACTAAAGTATATATGGATACTTCACATATCGTAAATATATTATCCAACTTAAACCATATAGCTTTTGCAAAGAACGAGGAATGTGAGGCTGATGACCTTATAGCTAACATAGCTTTTGAATTAAAAGAAAAAGGCAATGAAGAAATAATAATTTATTCAGGAGATAAAGATTTTTGGCAATTATCTCAGATATTTAAAGTTTCTAACGATTACGATAAAGGATTTAAATTTGTAGATAATAACTTAGTTTTTAGTAAATTCGGAGTTTCTACTGAGAACCTATTATCCTTTAGAATTTTGGATGGGGATAAGTCAGATAATTTAAAAGCTCCCGTTCCTTTTGTTAAGACAGAGTTTAAGAAGTTATTTGCTGAGAGATGGAATCCTACTACACCCGAGAAGTTCTTAGAAGCAGTTAATTCTTTTGAGGGAACAAAGTGGGAAGCAACAGCTAAAAAATATTTGGATGTTATAGATGTTGTTGATAACTACTTGGAATTGATGGACTTACGTAAATATAATGATAAAGAGAATAGAATAGAATATAAATTATTTAGGGGAACCCCGAACAGAGATTTAATCTCGTATTATGAACTAAGACAATTTGAAGTTTTTCTTTATGACATACTTAAGGGAGCTAGTGTTAATGTTTAATGTGGGTATATATTCTTCTGCGATGAGGATGGGAAAATCAGAAACGGCTAAATATTTTGTAAAAGAATATAAATATAATATGCTTACGTTTGCAGAGCCCATGAAAGATATGATTGAAATAATATTAAAAGGACTAGGTTACGATAAAATTAAAATTTATGATATGCTTTATGGTAATTTAAAAGAGGTTATCATACCAGAGCTAGGAGTTACCCCCAGATTCTTACTTGTTACTTTGGGTAGCAAGTGGGGAAGAGGAATGATTAATGACGATATGTGGATTAAGATAGCCCTCGGGAATTTAGACCCTAACTTAAGATATGTGTGCGAGGATGTAAGACTTTTCAACGAGGCAGAACATTTAAGAGAAAAAGGATTTAAACTCATAAGAGTTATTAATCCTAGAGTACCTTTAGTAGAAAGTATATCTGAAGGTAAGTTGGATGATTATTCCTTTGATTATATACTAATGAACGATGGTTCTATAGAAGATTTGCATAAACAGGTAGAGAGTATAATATGTGGGGATTGGGGAGTAATCTATGAGTAAGAAGAATAAATGTATTGTATTCGATTTTGACGGAACTATTGCCGATTACTCAAAAAGGGACTATCTAAGGGACATAGATTGGGATGCTTATATAGCTGCTTCTTTCTCAGATGTTCCTAGTAAACCAGTAGTTGAAATAATAGAGAGATTTAAAAGCGACTACAACATAATTATTCTTTCTGCTAGAAGTGAGAAGAGTAGGGAAGAAACAGAAGAATGGTTAAATAAATATAGCATATATCATGATGACTTGATTCTTAAACCCGATAATACAACTGAAGAAGATTGTGATATAAAAGTAAAACTTATTAAGGACATACCTGAAAAGTACGGGGAAATATTATTTTGTATAGATGACCGTAGCTCATGTGTTCAAAGCTTTAGAAGTTCTGGATTGTATGTGTTTCAATGCGGGAATGGATACTAATATATAAGGGATAGAAATTGTTAAAGTTAAATGATGATATAGTTTTAAAAGACTATCAAGTACAGGCTGTGGATTTTTCCACATCTCGACCTGCTTCTTTGATGAGTATGAAGACGGGAACGGGCAAGAGTGTAATTATTATTAAGTCTTCCATGGATTTAATAAATAATAATTTATGCGATAAGATTTTAGTGCTATGTACTAAATCTGCATTGTTGGAAGTTCAAGACGATTTTAACGGAAAGACTAACTATAGACCCGATATTTTAATAACAGACATAGACATAGAAGATTTTTTTAAGGGTAGTTCTAAGATAGCTTTACTTCAATATGAAAATTTTAACAAAATAGATTTAAGTAAACTCTTTAAGTTTCTAACTAAATTTAGAACGGCTTGTTATGCGGACGAAGCCCATAAGCTTAAAACTCCTAAAGCTATGTTGACTAGGAGTATGATAGCAATAAGGAGGGGATTTAAATACCTTGTCTTCTTAACTGCTACTCCTTTAACAACCTCGTTAATGGACTTATTTCATATCGTACATATATTGGATAAAAGTATTTTTAAAAACAAAACGGCTTTTACTAATACATTCGTAGAAATTAAAATGATTAAGAATTGGCAAACGGGTCATCAGTACCCAGAAATAACGGGATATAAAAATTTAGAACTTTTGAGAGAGCTTATAGCTCCCGTATGTTTTCAATATTATCCCGAACAAGATACTCAGTATATTGAACATTCTATTAAGATAAAGGATATAGATTCTTACATAGAAGCTTCTGAGGGATTATTTAAAACGAAGGATACTAAGATACATGCTACTAGGTTGATAGATTTACAACAAGTGGTGGACAAGGACGAGAATAAACTTAAACTGTATCTCATGGCTATTAAACCTATTCTTAGAGAGGGTCTTATAACTTATTGTCATTTCAGAGAAACAATAGATACTCTATCTTCTATTTTTGATAAGATAGGAATAGACTATAGAGTTATTAGTGGTAAAGTTAATACTAAAGAAAGAAGAGAAATTAAACAGTGGTTTAACTCAGACCCTGCTAAAAAAGTTTTATTAATATCAAGTGCGGGTTCTCAAAGTTTGAATCTTCAATCTGTAAACAATATGTTCTTTTATAATATTCCGTTTGGGTTTGGGGCTTTTAGTCAGGCTAAGGGAAGAATAGAAAGATTATTTAGCCAACATACTAATTTTAAAATTCATTTTATACTTACAGATATAGAAGTAGAAGGAAAGATAACTGGAACTGTTGATAGATATAAACACGAACTCATATCTTCTTATGGGGAAATAACAGAAAAAGTATTTAATGCCAAAGAAGTTCCTAAAGCAGAATTGACTTCTTTTAATGCTCGATTAATAAAAAAACTTAAAGAACAAATGTTGTGGATTTACAAGAGAAAGAAGTAACCACTTTACAAAAAGATATATTTGTGGTATAATATATTTCAAGAGGAGGAGAATATTATCTATGCCGTTTGATAATAATATTACGGAAGAACAGTATAGAAATGCTTATATATCGGGCATGGGGTTTTTAATGAAGCATTTCTTAAAAGTTACTTCTAATCCCAAGAAGTTTGAAACTCTTGATAGTTTGATACATAGAGGAAATAACTATTTTATAAAGTCCAATAGCACGGATACTCTAATGCAAGTTGCTTCTTTTGTCGTACATAAAAATATTTATTATATAGGTAATACAGGGTATCCTAATTTTAAAGGATTTTCTTTTAGACATTATAAAAAACTAATGGATGACATGATGTCCAAAAATTATGAGTATGATAATGCCAAAGAAAATGATATTTTAATGTTATATTTTCCAAGGGATATATATAGTTTTGATAAGATAGTACAATGTTTATCTCCTGTGATATCTGCTAGGGATAATGAGAGACATATTAATTTAATATTAACTACCAATCCAAATTTAAAAGAGCATCTTAAAATTTCTGATATGACTTCAGATAGAAGTTTAATATATAAAGATGTTAATTTATTACAAGATAAAACTGTTAAAGTATTAAGTAGTACTAAAACTAAATCTATAGGGACATCTGAAAATTTTTAAAGGGGAGTAGTTTTGGCTAATAACGAATTAGTAAATCCAATGGATTCGGAAGAACTAAGCGATTATATTATTATAGTATTAAATCATTTAGATAAGATAACTGATATCTCATCCATGGATGAGTTAATAGAATTACTTGAGTTTAGTCCAGATGGTATTAAATTATATTCTAAAGTACTTCAAGATTGTAAAAAGTTTTATACAGATAATAAAAGATTCCCTGATATAAATTATATTATATCTTTGCATAATATTTTAGTTCATAAAAAGGATTGTCCTTTTAGTTTAGATATTCTCATAAAACTTAAGAAGGAATTAATAAGACATAAACAAATTAGTGAAGTAAAAAATGCTATTGATAAGAATGATATATCCAAAGTAAGAGATATACTCAGACAGGATGTGGATGTAACTAAACCTAAACTTCTAGGTATGGAAGATATATTTGATGTATACGAACGTCAAGAACTTATGCCTAGGGGAGTAATGATTGGTATCCCTGAAGTAGACCACTATTTAAAAGGTTTGGATTACGGGACACTGAATGTAATTGGGGCTCCTCCTCAATCATTTAAAACTACATTTGCTATATCAACAGCATACACCGCCTCTTATAGAGAGGGTAAAAAAGTATTATTCATAACCTTAGAGGTTGTTCCTAGAAATGTTTTATACAATATCGTATCAAGGCACTCTTATGAAATGTACGGAAAACAGGGAGCCATTCCAGCCGTAGACTTGAAAAAGACTCTACTATTAGAAGATAGCAAGGAGAAGTTTAAAGAAGTAAAAGATAACTTTCTTCAAACCTGTAAAGGAGATTTAAGAATAGCAGGAGTTAATGATTTAGAAGAGTATTCTATGGAATACATAGAAGCTTTTATACTCAGGATGAGGGACGAGATGGGGGGTTTAGACTTAGTTTATGTGGACTACTTAAACCTGTTTAAGAACAAAATACCTCCTAAATTAAAGTTAGACCAGTACCAAGCTTTAAATTATTATGTTGATACCTTACAAGAGATAGCGGTTAAGCATAATTTAATAATAGTACTATTAGCTCAGTTGAAAACAGAAGCTATAGATAAATTGGAAGCTATTGTGGAGAAGGCAGAGAAGAGTGGGACACCCTCTTCTAATACTAAACTAGCATCTTCTACATACTTCGCTGAAGCCAATGCTCTTGGGAGAACTGCTATGACTGCTATGATTTTTCACTGTACCACCGCCATGAGGAATGCTAAGGTAGTAAACATACACATAGTAAAGAACAGAGATTTTGAATCCCCAGATAAACCTATTCCTTCTCCTATTATGCCAGAGTTTTTTGTGTTTGGGACTCAGGGGAGTAACTTTACTAACTGTTCTGTGTTATCCCCATCCTTTAACAATAGTGTATCTACTGGAACTCAAGATATCAATTCTCTTGCGGATGATTTTGTTGTGGGGGATATCGAAGACATAGGGATGGATGATAACGTACCTACTTCAGAAATTGCCAATACCGAAGGAGTAACTGTTATAGGAGAGGAGGTTCTTCCAAATATAGAAGATATTATAACATTAGATGATTTAATGAAGGAACCCAACGATGAATCTAAATGAGAGAGAGGTTAGAATACTTATAGAAAAATTAGTTCCTTTTGATTCTTTGATTGATGTTGGATACGGTAATGTCTTTTGTCCTTTCCACGAAGACCCTAGGTACAGTAAGTCTAAGTCTGCTAGATTTTATTTCGATGATGATGGAGTAATTAGATTACATTGTTGGGGAGAACATAGATTTTTTACTTCTTATGATTATTTAAAATTAAAATTAAATATAAATCCATTTAAATATCTTAAAGATAATTTTTCCGATAAAGAAATAAAAGATTACAGTAAACTTATAAAAGACTTGGGATTGTTAAAAAATGGATTAAGGGATGAGGAAGTAATATTAAAAGTAAATAATACTTGGGTGGATAGCTTTGAAAGAATAGATGTCTTTTTAGACAATCTATATCACGGTTACAGATTAGATGAAGTTAATTGAGGAGATTTTATAGTGAGCATAGCAAATAAAATAGACTACCGACATTATTTTGACCCAGTACCATTAGATTTTAATTGGGAAGATAAATTTAAATATAAGTTGATAGAGTCAGAACAAGAATTAAAAGACTTGTTAGGAGATTGTACTGGAAGAGTAATGGCTTATGACTGTGAGACGGACGGACTGGACTACAGGAGAAATGAAATGATAGGATTCTCTTTTAGTTTTGATGCTTGGTCGGGATATTATATTCCCATTCGACATGTCCTTTCGTGGGATGAGGAAGGGAAAGAAGAAAAAAGATATGAAGATACAGGATTAATTCATTTCAAGAAACCTACTCAAGATAAGATTCTTAAAAAATTAATTAAAGCTAATGAAAGTATCGAGGGATTTTCTCCAGATGATGATAGTGTCATAGACTATCCTAATATATTTTTAGAATCCTTAATGGAAGCTAAGTCCCTCGATAAGGACTATCTTGAAATAATTAAAGAGAAGATAGAAGAAGCTACTTGTATCTATCCTCTTGATTTAGAAGAACATTTCCCAGAGTCATTAAAAATTCTTAAAGAGAATTTTTATACTCTTGAACCTTCTATGAAAAAAATTAAAATCAAGAAGTATAAAGAAAGTGAAAAGAATTTAAATCCTAAAAATTGTTTAGATATAATTTATGATGCTTTACGTAAATCAAAATTAACCTTATGTCATAATGCCACATTTGATATGTCAATGCTTAAGAAGGAAGGTTATGATACTTCAAAGATAAATATTTTTGATACTATGGTATTGACCTATAATTCAGATACAAATGCTAAAGGTATGATGGGATTAAAACCAGCAACGGAACATTTCTTGGGAAGACGTGCTACTAAATTTAAAGAAGTATTAGGTACCAACAAGACATTAAAAGACGTAGACCCTTCTGCTTGTGCTTTTTATGCTTCTTGTGATACTGGAAATACTTTTGGGCTATTTCAAGTTCTCTATCCAACTTTGAAAAGGGAAGGTTGCGAAAAAATATTATCCTTAGATAATAAGCTTGTTAAGGCATTTGCTGATTACTATGTAGAGAATCCTTTGTACATAGATAAGCTTGTTATGAACGAGTACAAAGATACTATATTAAAGAGAATAGAAGAACTAGAGATGAGTATCTTCCAAACAGTAGGATACCCTTTTAACATACGTTCTAGGACTAAAGAGCTACCAGCAGCCTTAATGTCCTTGGGAATAGATACGGGAGTCAGAACAGAGACTGGTTGTATGAGTACTGCTAAGGATGCTTTATTGCAAGTATCTGGTCAGCATCCTATAGTCAAAGAGTTGATAGAGCTTAGTTCTTTGGAGAAACAATTAAATTCTTATATAGATAAACTATCTAAGTGTGATTCGCTTCCAGATAACCCTAACATAGGAATATGCAGGATTAACTATAAATTATTCGACACTGCTTCTGGAAGGTTAGCTTCTGGAACGGGGGGTAAGTCTAAAGCCGAGGACAATGATTATTTCATAAATTTAAATATACAGAATTTAACTAAGCCTAAACCAGCTATATACGAAGCTATCAAGTTGGATAATGACTACCAAGGCATTCTTGGGTATGAGTTTAAATTAATCGGTAAGCCAGATGATGTTAAGGAATATGTATCTCAGAATCCTAATAAGTATTTTGTAGAGGGATTAAGCCCAGACCTTAATGTAAGAAAAGCTATACGGGTTAAGAACGATGATGAGTTAATCCTATCAGTGGATTATTCAGCACAAGAACTTAAGTTAGCTGGTGTTATTAGCGGGGAACCTAACTTCGTAGAACCTTTTAAAGAAGGTAGGGACGTTCATACTGAAATGGCTAAGAAATTATTCGGAGAAGAGAATTACGATAAAGAAAAAAGAAAAGCAGCTAAGGTAGCTAACTTTGGTTTATTATACGGAGGAAGTCCTCCAGTCTTGAAAGCGGTAGCTGAACAGATGGGAGTTATGATGTCTGAAGAGGAATCTCAAGAGCTGTATAATAAATGGTGGAATGCTAACATAACTCTTAAAGTTTGGAAAGACCTAGAGTTGAATAAGGCAGAGAAGGAAACTAATGTTTAACTCTCCGATATGTTCGGAAGACCTCGGAGAGTTAAACACTACTTAACTTCCGATGATAGAGGAACTTATAACTTTGGAGTTAGGACAATAGCTTCTCATAAAATTCAAGGTTCTGGAAGTTCTATTATGAGGCAATTGTTAGTGAACTTAGCTAATAAGATATTTCTTAATCCTAAGTACTCTAGTGAGGTAGCTTATGTCTCATCCGTACATGATGAATGTAATTATAGAATAAACAAAAGAAGATTTACTCAGTGGGCTAAAGTAATAGAAGATTTGATGGTATTCAATCCTCCTAACTTCCCAATACCTATAGATTGTTCTATAGAGGTGGGAGACAGTCTTGGACACCTATTTGCTTTCAAATGGGAAGACGACAGCAGAGTAAGACTGATTCCTAAACGCTGTAATTAATCTTAAGTTATATTATATATAGATAAAACGGAAGAGGGAAGACGATGGAAAAATTTGAAAAGCTTTTTGAGTTATTGTATCAAGGGTGTATCTCAGAAGGTAAATACAGGGGAAGAAGTTACTGGAGAAAAAGAATAAGAGAAGTATCTAATGAGTACACAACTAATGATATTAATATGTTCTTTAGTTCGGAATATAGAGATAAATTAGTATTAGAATTATCTAAGTCAGATATATATCCTTCTGATTTGTCTAAGCAGAAACAACAAGAATTAAAAGAGGATGTAGAGAAAGAAGTAGATGAGGATGTTTTAATTGCTAACATTCAATTAAGACGTAAGGTTCAAAAGCTTCAAGATATTAATAGAATAGAACGTAAGGGGCTTAGACACGAAGATAGATTAACTAACGCTTTAGAGGAATCTAATTTAGAATTAATACAGTTATTGAAAAGTATTAATCTTTCAGAGAAAACAATTAAACATACTAACGTAAGCTCAGATTGTATGGGTATCATTCAACTATCTGATTTACATTTTAACGAGTTAATCAATTTAAAGAATAATAAATATGATTTTCATATAGCTTCTAAGAGATTAAAGTTGTTAGCAGATAGAGCAGTTAGCTATTTTAAATTAAACGGTATTAAAAGTGTTGCTGTCTGTTCTACGGGGGATTTACTCAACAAAGACGATATCCTAGATAAGTTATTAAACAATGCTACTAATAGAATGAAGGCTTGTTTACTTGCTACAAGTTTGTTGTCCCAATTTATCTTGGACTTAAATAAAGATTTTAAAATTACTTTTTGCGGTGTAACGGGTAATGAAACTAGAATGGCTAAAGATATTGCATGGACAGATATTATAGCTTCTGACAATTATGATTTGATGTTATATAATATGCTTAACGCTAGATTCATGGGTTCTCCGTCAGTGTCTTTTCATTTAGAAGACCCACTAGAACAAGTCATAGATGTTGCAGGTAACAATGTTTTGTTAATTCACGGGCATCAATTTAAATCTGATTTAGCTAACGGAATCAAGAAGGCTGTAGCGAAGTATGCTTATGATGGAATTTTTATTGACTATGTGCTTAGTGGACATTTACATGAAGCTTGTGTGTCTGATAATTATAGTAGGTCGGCTAGTATGTGTGGTCAGAATGCTTACTCCGATAGAGGATTACAATTATCGGGAAGAGCTTCTCAGAATATAGGAATTTTCTATAAGAATAAGAACAGGGATATAATTAAGGTGGATTTACAAAATTACGGAGACGTAGTTGGTTACGATGTTACTAAAGAGATAGAAGCGTACAATGCTAAGAGCCACGATAAACTTTGTGATAATAAAACTATTATTAAAGTTGTTATATAATTTAAATTGACATATCTTAAATATTGTGATATAATGGATTAAGAATGATATAAAGGAGAAGGGATGTATCTGTTTTTATCCACGGCTACTACTGGATTGAATTCAGAGTATGACGATATAATAAAATTATGTTATAGAGTAGAACACAATAATGCTATAGTAGACCAGAATACATTTCATATTAAGCCCAGACGAGGTAGACTTCCTTCCACTATAGCTAAAGAAGCTTTAGATTTTAATGGAATAGACATAGATACTCTTAGAGGTTATGGAAATCCAGAAGAAGCTTGTTATAAGTTCATATCTACTCTTAAAGAAGTTACCAATAAAGGAAAAGATAAATTGACTGTCGTGGGGCATAATATTAAATTCGATTTAGAATTTCTTAATAACTTTATAAAATTATATACGGAGTATAATCTATATAGTTATATTAAGTTTGGAGGGTATGACTTACTTTACATAGCTCCATTAATAGAGAATGCTACTAGAGAATCTTATAGGGATTATAAATTTGCTACTCTGTGCAAAACATTTTCATTACACTACGACTCGAAAGATATAGAGTCGAAGACAGAGAATATTAGAAATTTATTTGATGTTTTCAATAAAATAGTAGGTTATAATAGTTCAGTGGGGGATTTTTCATGACTTGTGTAGTAGGGATACGGACTGAGGATTATGTATACTTAGGAACTGATAGTTTTGGTTCTAATAGTTTTACTGGAGCTAAGATAAATTATCCGAGAAAAGTTTTTCAAGTAGGAGATTTTATCATAGGAGTTTGTGGAAGTTTTAGGATGATACAGATATTAACTCACAAGTTAGTTGTAGTTCCTAGATTTATTGACCAAGATATATATGAGTATGTATATACTTCTTTTTATGATTCACTTATTAATTGTTTAAGACAAGAGAAATTTCTCATAGATGTGAATGGTGTAGAACTTATGGGAGGAGGCAGTGAACTCATTGTAGGTATAGAGAATAAGTTATTTGTAGTTCAAACAGACTTATCTATATTAGAACCTGCTGATAATTTTGTTTGTATAGGCTCTGGAGAATATCACTCCCAAGCTATCTTAGAATCATTACAGGATACGAAGTTGTCTCCTGCTGAGAAGATACTTAAGGCTATTCAGAAAACAAGTAAGTATGTTGTATCTGTAAATGAAGATGTATATATAATGACCAATGATGAAGATGCAGTTACGACAGATTCTTTAAAAGATTTAGAAGATGATGAGACGGAAGAAGAGAAACCCAAAAAGAAAAGAAAAAGTAAGAAGCAGAAAGAACAAGAAGCTTTAGCTGAAGAAGTTAGATTAGCTTTAGAAGAGCAGACAAGAAGAGACTTAGAAGAGAAAAAAGAACTTCAAAGGGATAAACGTATTAAGAAAAAACTTGAGAAGTTAATAAATCCCGAAGAGGATTCTCAAGAGGGTACTCCAGATTAACGGAGGGGATTATGAAAAAGGAGGAAATATTACAACATTTCAAGGTACGAGGTATTCCTATACCATCTAATCCTAAGACTACCAACAAAGAGCTTGAAAAAATATTGGGAATAGATTACTATAATAAGTATCCTAAAGTTCAAACATGGGGGATGTATAAACGATTGTTTGAATTACATACTCCACAACTATGTTTTTCTTTTAAAGAACTTAAACCAGAGGAACAAAAACACCTCTTGACATCAGAGGACTGGTTGGGCGAGGTTAAGATTGATGGATGCCGTGTTATAATAACTTATCACCCCGACTGGGGATTTGAGTTTTTCTCTAGGGATATATCAGATATAACTTTTCTACCTAATTGTTATACGGAAAAAATATTATTAATAACTAAAGATGGTAAAGTTAGAACCCCCCAGAGTTATAGAGGGGTGTTCAAACAATCTTTTATCTTGGATGCTGAGGTTTTAGTATCTAATAAAACTTTAGATACTACTTCAAGGGGCGGAACATTCTCAGCTACTGAGTTGAATGCCACTGTTTCTATCTTAGGTTCCCATGCAGAAAGAGCTATAGAGATTCAGATGGATGGGAATCCTTTGAAGTTTTGTGTGTTTGATATGTTGGAGTTTGATAACCAAGACCTTAAACCTAAAACACTCAGACAACGCAGACAACTATTAACTAGCTTTATGAAAAAGATTGAAGGGATAACTCCTTTTGAGTTACCAGAAAGTACTATAATAAATAAACAAGAATTCTTTGATGGGATAGTAGCTAACGGGGGAGAAGGGATAGTACTAAAGAATCTTAACGAGCAATACTATGCTACTACTTCTCGTAAGAGACATGTTCAAGTTAAGATGAAGAGAACACTATCTGGAAGTAAGAATGAAGATATAGATTGTTTTATCTCAGGTTCCATACTTCCTAAAAAGAATTCAGCCCTAGCAGTACAGAATTTAATAGGAGGCATCAAAGTTTCTTGTTATGTTGAGGAAGAAGATGAATCTTTAACTGAACAATGGATTGGAACTATCTCTGGAATAACTGATTCTTTGAGAAGAAAGATGACAGTAATAGATGAACAAGGTAATCCTACATTGAATACTGAATACCTAGGATTGGTATTAGCTTGTGAGGGTCAGGATTTTAGCTCAAAAAATAATAGAATGTCCCATTGCAGGGCTATGGATTGGAACTTTAGGATTGATAAGAAGCCAGACGATTGTATAATTACTCGAGAATTTATAAACAGCATGATTTTGTAGTTGACATTTATTTACATTAATGATATAATGTATTATAAGGATGGGTTTTATTATGGACATGATAAATATTTCTAGTAAGTACGATTCATTAATAAATAATTATATGTTAGGTATCCAATCCAAAGAAGATGTTATACTTGAAGTAGAACATAAATTTGGAGAACATTCTTGGTTAGATATATCTTATTTGCCTAATTTACCAGAGAAGTTTATAAATTCTTTTAAAGACTATTTAACTTGGGACGGTATCTCTACTAACCCTAATTTGGGAAAAGAATTTATAATGGACAATATAAGTAATCTTAATTTAAATAATTTACTCATAACTTCTAAGTTGGACATAGGAATTATATTATCTATAATATCTTCAACGAGAAGTAAAGAATTAAAAAACAGATATTACTCCTTGATACTTGCTTACCAGAATTTGGGAGAGGAAGATTTAGGTAGAGTAAAATTTTTAAAGGAGATTTGTGAATGAGTTGGGAAGGAATATCTAGGCTAAGGACAGACTTAGGAAATAGTATAAATGTATTCAAGACTGTGTTAGCGGATAACAGAGACGACTTAGAAAATTTAAACTTGTCTATAACAGAGTATGAAAGTAGGATAAATGTTAGCTTAGAGCTACAATATAATGCTAGTTACATTGTTTCCATTCTATACAATTTGTCCAGTCTTATTAAGGATAAAGTAAAAAAAGGAGGAACTGTATCAGAACAAGTTCAATCCAAGAAAGCTTATGAGGAAGTTAATTCCATGTTAGAAGAATATAAGAACCATGTATATACTTTTTCTCAAAGGGCTAGAACCTTGGCGGACTTGTTAAAAATTAAACAAATGGCAAATCCTGATACACGCAGGTATTAGACTTGAAAGCTGATGATTTATATACAGGTATATGCAATGACCTAGCTGAGTTAGGAATATATTTAAATAAGAGAGATGTTCACTTACTATTGTATATAATTTTAAAGAACATGAAGGAGGTTTGTAGAAATACAGATAGGTTATATTTATCTAAGTATAAAAAGATAAGTGCTTCATTAGTCAAAGGGAACATAGAAATAAATATTTGTGATGACTATATTCCTAAAAGCAAAACATTACGGATGACAGATAAAGCCAGTAATAAAATATTTAACGATATATTTTTACCGAGCATAGTAGAGTTATTAAATTCTGAGGAGGATTAAACAGAATGGTAAAATTCGGAGAAGCCCCAAAACAATCTAACATTATTAAGAAAATGGATTTGGTGGACGATGAGATTAAATTTGTAAACATACTTAGCGTAGATGAGGATTTCTTTTTGAATCCAAAGACACACTTTGTAAAGGGAGTTGGCTCTATTCATTGTACCACATCAACAGACGATGACGGAATACGCATCAAGGGAGATTGTTGTAAAGTACTAGAGGACTTAATAAGTCAAGGGGTACTAAGTGAAGAAACTACAAAGTCCTATCCATCTAGTAAGTATGTATTACCAGCAATGGTTTTTACTACTGTTGACAAAAACAATTTTCAACTACCTGTATCTTTTGTAAGATTAGAATTAACGGAGAAAGATTATAAAGCATTGTTGGATGAATTAGAAGACAGTGAAGTAGACCCTGCTACTATCCCTTCTAAGATATTACGTATCAAAGGAACTTCAGAAGGAGAAGGTAGATTTAAAAGAGTTTCTCCTAAGATTAAAGTTAAGGGAGGATTTGATATTGCAAAGAATCCTCAGCTAGTAGAACAGGCTAAGAACTTCTTAATCAGTTACAGGGAATTAATTAGACCTTCTTTAGGTAAAGATTTGAATGGGGACAAACTAAGAAACGCTATCTTACAAAATGTTTCTAAATCTCAGGAAGTATTAGCATCTCCTCAAGTAGAAGCATTACCTCAGCCAGTGGCTCAACCTCAAGTACAGCAACAACAAACGGTAGCTGGGGTTGTGGGATTATCATTACCTCCACAACAGATAGCACCTGTTGTGAACTTGGCACCTTTACCCCAGCCAGCACAAGTTGTTCCTACTCAGGCACCTGTTCAAACGGTACAACTCCCTAGCTCTACTGAGTTAGAAGGTCTCGACTTATCTGAGATTATTCAAGATGTAGATGATTTTTATACCGAGTAGGATTTATAAGAATAGAGATAAGAGGTTAATTTTAACCTCTTATCTCTAGGAGAAACATTATGAAAGACAAGTTCTTTATTGGTATAGACCCAGGCTTCCAAGGAGGGATATCCGTAATTAGGAATGGAGTCGTTGAACTAGTAGTGGATATTCCTATAAAATCTACTTCTACTGGGAAGAAGAAAATGAATATCTCCAAAATGAAGAGGGAAGAGATATTCATCAGAGAAGTGGATACCGTCAAGTTACGAGATATTATAAATGTCTATGCAGTAGAAAAAACCGAAGTACTTATAGAAAAAGTGGCTTCTATGCCAGGACAGGGAGTAGTATCAGTATTTACTTTCGGATATAATTATGGGCTAGTGGTAGCCTCCGTTCAAAATTCAAACTTCAATTTACATAAAGTCTCTCCTAGGAAATGGAAGACATACTATAATCTTGATAGTGATAAAGGCAAGTCTATCTCTTTAGTTAGGGAGATGTATCCAGAATCAAAAGATTGTATTAAATTAAAGAAACATGACGGAAGAGCAGAATCTTTACTACTAGCAGATTATCTATTTAAACATACAAAGGAGTTTGGAATTGTGGAATAGTTGTATTGTTTGTGGTAAGAATTATTATGTTAGACCCAGTAGCATTGATTCTAAAACATGCTCTCGTAAATGCTACAATGAATTTAATTTGAAGAGGAGACTTGAAGTATTAGGAGAGTACATTCTTTGTGATAACGGTTTGTACAAAAAATATCATATCAATAAAAAAGGAGATATAGGATACAACTATTTTTATAAATCTTCTTGCATTTTTTGTGGTAAGGAATGTTTTAGAGTTCACATATTAGGAAAAAGAGAAATTGCTACAGTATGTAGCAAAGAATGCAAAAAAGAACTAATGAGGGGAAAGCAAGTAAAGGGTCTTAAATATAAAACCTCTGGAAGTATTCTTCAGTATTCTCCTAATCATATTAATAATAGAAAAGGTTATGTGGCACAACACCGTCTTGTGATAGAAGAAGATTTAGGAAGAATCCTGAGTATGGAGGAGGTAGTTCATCATATTAATATGGACAATAGTGATAATGAGCTAGATAACTTGTACCTGTGTAGAAATGCTTCTTGTCATAACAAAGCCCATGCCTCTTTAAATTATTGTGTGAAGGATTTAATAAATAGAGGATGTCTAAAATTTAACAAAGAAGAGGGAATCTATATATTAGGAGATAATATATGGAAGAAGAGTTAATAAGAATAATAGAGTTTGATAACTTTGATATCCGATTAGTTAGATGTTCCGCAGAAGGTTGTAAGGATATCATAATGGTTTGGGCTTACAACAAAGATGGTAAGTACATAGATGATGCTGTAGAGTTAGCTATCAAGATGGATAGGTACTCTATAGACTCAGAGTTCCAAACATCTAAGCCAGAGAATAAAGTTTGTAGTGTAGGATTCTCTACTAAAGAACAGAAGTGGTATGGGTGGAGTCATAGAGCTATCTTTGGATTTGGAATAGGTTCTACTTGTAAGAAAGGAGATGCTCACTATATTCCAGATAACTTTGAAGATTATAGGTATGGAAGTGTCTGGGGAGCTTGCTCTGATTTAGTAGAAGATTACGGAATAGATGATGGGACAAGTAGATTACTTTGTAGGGATACCCGAATAGAATGTAATGAAGATAGTTGTCCTCATTATACAAAAGGAAGAGGAGAATGGGTAGCATCTACCCTAGAGGATGCCAAACGTATGGCACGAGATTTTGCGACAAGTGTATCATAAAACAACGGGAGGACATAAAATGGCACCAAAGAAACAAGCCAAGAAGAAAGAAGACACGGATTTAGCTGGAATAAATATGAAGTTATCCTTTGATGACTTCTTGAAGAAATATGTTAATGCAGAAGCCAGAGAAGACGAAGTAGTTCCTACTGGAATTATCCCCATGGATATATTGTTATCTGGAGGTATCCGAGAGGGAGATATGATTATGATATATTCTCCAGAAGGTTTAGGTAAGACTACTTTAGTACTACACATGGCTAGAAGATTGATGGAACAGTATGGTAAGAAAGTTCTCTTCATAGACGTGGAAGCTGGTTTAGCTAACATGATTGAATCCCAAGGAATGCTACCTTATATAGATAAGGGGTTATTTAATTTCGTAGATGAGTTACAGACCGTAGGACATTTAGAAAAGATATTAGAGGGATTAGTTAAACAAGATGTTCCTGCTTACGATGTGGTCATTATAGATAGTATTACTAATGTGTTGGACGACTCTGTATTAACTAGGTCAGTCATAGACCCCATGATGTGTGGACAGGCAAAGGCTATGACATCCTTCTTACAGAAGTTTAGGGTACTGTTAAGGAAAGCGGGTATTACAACTTTCTTGGTAAATCAAGAGAGAGCTAATATAGAAGCGAAAGGTCCCTACGACAAGAAAACTAAATCGGCAGGTTGCAAGGCTCTACACTATCAACCAGACGTTATCATATCTTTAAAGAAAGACAGTGGTAGAACTGGAGGAGCCGATATGATGGAGAAGAGGATAACATTAGAAGGAGAGAAAGACGTACCAGTTGGATGCTATATCTCTGCTAAGGCAGATAAGAACAGGAAAGGATTTTCTAAGATTCCAATAGTATTTCCTTTGATATTTACTAAGGGTGTTTCTAATATTTATTTCTTAGTAGACCTGTTGAAAAGTAAAGGATATATTAAATCAGCGGGAGCTTATTGGAAAACTGAAATCATTCCTAACCCAGCGGGGGGAGAGTGGAGTCTCTGTGGTATGAAGTCTTTATATAAATGGGTTAAAGATAACTTTGCAGAGCTAGATGAGTTCTTAAAAAATGATGGAGCTTACACATTAGTACATGAGAAAACAGAGGAGGATATAGTAGAAGAAGATGAGTAAAGTAAGAATAATACAGTTTAAGAAGAATTACAAATTAGTTGTAACTAAAGACGGAGTGGATGAGATAGTAGCAGAAGTATATAACCAAGTTTATGCTCTACTTGTATCTTATATGATAGAGAAAGCTTTGAATGGCGGAATAGATGAACAGGAATTAAAAGACTATATACTTGGTGTTGCTAAAGAAACTCCTTTTATAAAGGTACCAAAAGAATAAATCATATTAAAATTTTTAAGAGCTAGAGAAAAACCTCTAGCTTTTTTTATTAAGATATGATATAATATTAATTATGCTATAGTAATTAGGAAAGATATATGAAATTAAAAATAAAGAACTTTCAACTTATCGCTGAAGCTGAATTAGAATTTCCTGTAGGCATCACAGCTATAATAGGACCCTCTAACTCTGGTAAGACATCAACTATAAGAGCTATCTATTCTCTACTAAAGAATCCTCCAGAGGCTAAATCTTTCATTAAACATGGCAAAGACAAAGCTGAAGTGGAGATAGAGACGGACAGAATGAAAGTTAAGTGGACTAGAACTCCCAAAGAATCTATATATGAGATAGATGGAATAGTTCATCAGAAAGTAGGAAGAACAGATTTATTCGAGCTAGTTCCAGATAATGATTTTTATCTTGATGAAGATGGAAGTATAATAAATATACAAGATGAATGGTCTTCTTTATTCCCATTTGATAGAACAGACTCTCAAGTATATAAATTATTTGAAGATATTTTTGCTATGAACGAGAATGATTCCACGGCTGTCATGAAGAAGATAAAGGAAGATGAGTCAGAAGCTAAACGTAAGATAGCCGATATGAATAATAAACTTGCTATAAACGAGGAGAGACTTAGTAAGATAAACTCTTTCATAAACTCTTATAGTGAGGAAGACTTATTGACTATGAGGGATAAGTTACAATTCATGCTTCAGGAATACAAAGGACTGGACAATGATTGTAATAGTATTGTATCATGTCTTAGAATTATATCTGACATATCTAAGATTGAAAGAAAAGAGTTCGATTTCAATATTGTTAATAGTTATACCGAGCTAGATAAAAATGTTAAAGTCTTAGAAGATTGTATGTCAATAGTGAATAAAGAAATACTTCATAAAGAGTTCGATTTCAATATTGTTAATAGTTATACCGAGCTAGATAAAGATGCTAACAAGCTGGTAGATTTAAATAAATCTTTGTCCATAGATATTCCAGAAGACCCTAAGTTTGATTTTAATATTGTGAAACAATATCAAGAACTCGATAGGGATTGTGAAAATTTAATTAGTATTCTAAAAGAAGTTAAAGATATATCTGATGAAGAGAAAGAAGTTAAAAAGAACTTGGTAGAACTAAAGGAACAGTTAGATTCTATGGATACCTGCCCGTTATGTGGACAAACTATAAAGGAGAAAGTATAGATGGATATCAGAGAAGCAGAAGCTATTAAAAAGAACTACGAAGCTTTTCAATTAAGACAATCTAAAATAGAAGCTGTAAAGAATATGAAAGTTAAAGAAGCAAGTAGTTTAGTAAAGAAATATAATTTTGAAGATTTGAAGGATTGGAAGAAAGTGGTAGCACTTAGGGATAGTAGGAAACCAGAAGTAGAATCCTTCTTAGACCAAGTTCAGAACTACATGAACTCTTCTGAACCCCAACTCAGAGAGATAGAGGATAATATTTAATATGGATGACAATATTTTACTGTCTCTCGATTATAGAGTTAGAAGGTACGGGTCTCTTAAATCTCGAGTAAGTAATATAGAAAGTAATATCTTTTCAACCAAAAAAGAGATAGAAGAAGAAAGTAGGGACTTAGAAACAATTAGAGAATCTGCTATCTATTACAAGAAGAGTCAGGATATTCTATATGATAAAAGCATAGGATTCTTGAAGGAGCTTATAAATTCCGCTCTTAGATTTATATTCTATGATAAGAGTTATGAGATAGCAATAGAGCTAGAAGATAAAAGAGGAACCAAAGGATTGTCTTTTAAACTCAAAGACTTAGATAATGATTTTGAAGTATCTCTCAAGAACGGATGTGGCAACGGGGTTAGGTCTGTCATCTCCGCTATACTTAATATCTTTGCATTAGTGAATAAGGGTAAAGAATTTTTAGAAGTAGATGAAAAGTATTCTTATATCTCTACTGAGTATCTTCCTAATTTTTTTACTTTTCTAGGTAGAATCTGTCAAGAGAAAGGATTAAGAATATCGATAGTAACTCACGACCCTAGGTTTCTGATGTATGCTAATAAGATTTATAGGATTAGCGATGGGAGAGTTGAAGAGGTTCCTAATGCTTGATTACAGGCACAAGATAATTTGTATCAAAGAAAAGTTATCCAGTTTAAATGAAACTTACTTTGAAGAATTATGTTTATCAGATAGGCAACAGTTAATAGAGATAGTTGAATACTGTAATAAATTTTTATTTAATCCAAGTAATTTAGAGTTATTAGATTCTTTATGGATAGAACTTAATTATTTACATAGTTATAACAAAGTAAATAAAAAGAGAAGATATCTATTTAGAGCAACCATAACAGAGATAACCAACAGCGTAAAAGATTTAATGGAGGAATAATGGCGACAGCTATAATAGGAGACCTTCATGCCTCCGACACTAAACCAAAAAGTAGAATGGATGACTACCCTACTACTTGTATAGATAAATTAGAATCCATATTAAAATTATATAAGTATGTAATAATACTTGGAGATTTATTTCATAGCTCTTCAGTGTCTACAGAATACTGTAATAAATTAATTAAAAGATTAAAACCTTATAAGGGAAGATTACACTCTATATTAGGGAACCATGATGCTTCCTATAGAACTCTTAACTTAGATAAGACAGACATGGGAACTCTAATGAACTCCGATGTTATAGATTTACATTTAGAATCTTTTGAATTAGAAGGTGTATCTTATGATGTGGCTTCCGTGGTTCCAGAGTTAAAACTTCCCGAGAAAAAATCAAATATATTATTGGGACATTTCTATTTAGATAATAACTTAGCCCCTAAAGAAAGTTTATCTATGGGTAACTTAAAGAGTTATCAGTATGTCTTCTTAGGACACGACCATTCTCCGTACTCAACTATAGTAACTGAAACTACTAATGTCTATCGTATGGGTTCCTTCATGAGGAACACTGCCGATGGATATAATCTAGTTAGAGATATTATAACCTATGCTGTTATTGACAAGGGTATTGTATCCTTGAATCAGCTAAAGGTAACTCCTGCTAAGGAAGTGTTTGTTCCTGAAGCATATAATAATATGGATAGAGTTATTAATAAGATTTGTGATTTATCTAACTTAGACAATTTGATATCTAATTTTAAGAAGAGGAATCCTTCTGAAAGTATAAGTACCCTTAAGATTCTTCAAGAGTTGGAAACTCCTGAAGCTTCTATGGAATATTTAAAATTGGTACATGAACAATTGGGACTACGATTCTAAAAAAGGATATTGACATTTATATCGATAGATGATATAATCAGAGTACTAAGTTGTCTAAAGGGATACTATGATAAAAGAAACAGTTCTATGTTTAGATGATGAATATGAATACTACTATGCTATTGAACTTTGTGAGGAGTTGAATATCAGCTTTGAAGTGTTAAGATGGCATAGTAGAACATCGGTTCATGTTACCAGAAAAGAACCCAGTAACCTAGAGAACTTTAAGATGGAAACAATCTTTTCAGCAGATGAATCGAAGTTGGGTTTCTTCATGCACCTTTTAACAATAAGAATAGATAAAGTAAATCTATTCAATAAATGTTTAGAACTAATCAAAGAAACGGATTATGATAAAGAGATAGATGACTTTTATGAAATGATTTATAAAGAACATTAAGTTTTAAGATATCTTGTTAAGTGGGAGAGACGAATGGTTTTAAATCCTGAAGAAATCCTAGAAGAAATTAAAGTGGGTAAATCATACCTGCTGGATGAAGATGTTAATCTGTTAGGGGAGATAGATTACGAGGAGCACCTGTTTTATATCCCCAAGAGGAATATCTTTTGTAGGCATCAGATAGACTGGCTCTGTTATTTTAAATCCAATTGGAAGAAGGCTAATTCATTTGAAGAGATAGATGAAGAAGAAGCGTTGATTCTTATTAGACTAAAATTGGAGCAGGATGAAGATGATAAACCGTAAGGATTTGAGAGCCTTGAGACGAGGAGAGATACCCCATATAATATTACCAGATGGGTATATGTTAAAGTTAGATGATTACAATAAGATATTTATCAGTAGGGGAGGAAAGAAACATTATTATTTAACTGATGCTTTCCTTGATGTATTATGTAATAAGAAACCAATAAACAATAATATGCTATTGTTCTTAAACATAATTAAGAACATAGAAGGCATAGCTAAAAGATTAAAGAAAGAATCTCTGACAAGAATTAAGTTAGAGAAATTAATAGAGGAGATTAAAACTAAGTATGAATAAGTTAAAGAATTTTTTATTAAAGCTTAAGACATTCATATTATTATGTATGCCTTTATGTTTTTATATATGGTTATTAAGAAAAGTTAGTACAGATAGATTACAAGATTACGCTGGTATCTTAGGGGACAATCCTAAATCTCTGATTGTATATCATGGAGTAGTCATGGTAGACTTGGATGAAGGAATGCAGATTTAATCTATAAATATTAAAGGAGGTTCTATGTACCTAAGTTATGATGAGGGTAATGGAGGTCCCATAGTATTCTTCGATGATGAAGACAAGTGTAGATTCTGTAAACACTTAGCTAAGTGTCCTTTGATATCCGCACTCCAGTTGGGAGAATATTGTATTCCTATTAGGGAAAAGATTCCAACTCAGGATTTCTGTGAGTTGTTTGAAGCTAACCCTAGAATTAAAAGTATGCAAAAAAGTTTAGAGAAAAGAAAGAAGTCGAAAGATTAATGATAAATAAATCAGGTTTGATACAAGTGTACACTGGGAGTGGTAAAGGAAAGACTACAAGTGCATTTGGTTTAGTGATGAGAGCTATGGGTCAGGACTGGAATGTTTTGATAACTCAATTCATGAAGGGGGACTCCTCAGTGGATAGGGTTTACGGAGAACTTAAATCTTGCAGGATGTTTAAGAATAATATAACTATTATACAATCTCACGATACTGTTCCCTATAAAGTAATACTGGAACATAATAAAGATGAAGAGGATAAAGTACTTGTAAGAGAGGCTTGGCTCTCTATGGTAGATGATATAAACACTGGTAAGACTAAGAAGAATATAATAGCACAAGACCACATAGAAGAATACTTTGAACCTTACAACATGTTAGTGTTGGATGAGATACTAGGAGCTCTAAACCTATCATTGATATCTCAGAAAACTTTCTTTGAGTTCATAAGAACTATGAAGGAGGAAAGACCAGACCTAGAAATAGTTCTAACTGGGAGGATGTGGTCTGAACCACTGTATGATAAAGTTAAAGATATAGCAGACCTTATGACGGACTTACGTTGTGTTAAGCACTATTTCGAGAAGACATGTTCTACTTGTAAGAGAAGTTTTGAGTTCAGGTCTAATTACTGTCCCAATTGCGGAGCTGTTTTGAATACTGTGCCTATTAGAAAAGGAATTGACATATAATAACGCTTGTATTTATATTATAGATATATAAATACATTGAGGAACAAGTATAATGAAAAAAGCAGGTATCTATAAAATAACTAATAGAGGGAATAATAAAGTATATATCGGAAGTTCAGTAAATTTAGATAATCGTAAGAGACAGCATTTTTACTTACTCTCTAAAAATAACCATACTAATAGATATTTACAATATGCGTATAATTTACATGGGGGAGAAAACTTCAAATGGGAAATTATAGAGTATGTAGAAAAGTTAGAGAGCTTGGAAGAAGTTAAAAAGAAACTGTTAGAAAGAGAACAGCATTGGTTAGATTTATTTTTTGGAGAAGATTGTTATAATTTCAATCCTACAGCAGGAAGTAATCTGGGAATAAAATTATCTAAGGAAACTAGAATAAGAATCGGCAGAGCAAACAGTATAGCTTTGAGGGGAAGGAAGCTTCCACAAGATGTTATAGAAAAGATTAGATTAGGAAACCTAGGAAAGAAGATGTCTCCTGAATCTATAGAGAAAACTAGACAAGCTAATTTGGGTAAAATACTATCGGAAGAAACTAAAGAAAAATTAAGACAAGCTAATTTGGGTAAAATACTATCGGAAGAAACTAAGAAGAAAATGAGTGAGAAGTTAAAAGGGAATACTCATACCTTGGGACATGTATTGTCTGAAGAACATAAAAGGAAAATAGGGGAGAAGAGTAAGAGAAATAAATATGCTCTGGGTAATAAGTTATCTGAGGAACATAAAGAAAAGATAAGACAAGCTAACTTAGGAAATACTCATACACTTGGTAGAAAGTTATCTGAGGAGCATAAAGAAAAGATTAGATTAGGAAACCTAGGAAAGAAGATGTCTCCTGAATCTATAGAGAAAACTAGACAAGCTAACATAGGAAAGAAGCTCTCAGAGGAGCACAAAAGGAAAATAGGGGAGAAGAGTAAGGGAAGAACTTCCAAGAAGGTTATTAACTTAGATACTAATGTTGTTTTTAATAATATTACGGAAGCATCTCTTTTCTATAATTTAGATATCACAAGCATAGTTAAAGTATGTAAAGGGAAAAGGAAAACATGTGGGGGTTTTAGATGGAGTTATTTGGACTGATAAAAGGGGAATTATATGTCTAAAGATAAATATGAATTAGAATTAAAAAGATTATATAAACTAGCTTCAAAGTTATCGGGAAGATATAAATTGTTATTTAAAGATACTTCTAGGTTTACTGTGGGACTGTTAGATACAGTAGTATATGAAGAAGGTCTTGATACATGTGGTAAGATAGACACTATGATTGAAGATACAGATATTTTCAACTAGACTATTGACATTCATCTTAACTTGTGATAAAATAATATTAGTATGTAAAAATAGTATTTAATATAAACATATATAAAAAGGAGATTACATGAGCGACTTTCTAAATATAGAAGGCACTCTGAGAAGCATATTTTCATTAGGTAAGTCTAGTAACAAGGTAACTATTCAAAGTAATAGTGGAACCTTGGAAGGGAAAAACTTTGGAGGAGTTTTTTCTAAGATACTTCTTGGAGGTAATAATCTCAATGATGTATCCAATAAAAATACTTCTTTGAACAATTTACTACCATCTCAAACTGGGAACACTTCTAAGATTCTTACAACGGACGGAACTGATACAAGTTGGTCTAGTATAGATTCTCTTCCAGCATCTAAAGTACTTGTAAAGAATACGTCTACCCAAGCTATTCAAGGAGGAGTATACACTAAAGTATTATTTCCAACTGAAGTAACGGATACTTTATCTGAATTTTCAAGCAGTACTTTCACTAGCTTATCCACCCAAACGGTATTAGTATCTGCTTCCTTTTCTGGAACTGGTTTTGGTAATGATAGATTGTTGTATCTTTACATTTATAAGAATGGCAGTACTTATATACACGCTTTAGAAAATAGCGGAGGAGGAGCTACTGGAGGATTAGTATGTGTTAATATATCTTTTCCGATAGATGTTGTTGCAAATGATACTTTAGAAATTTATGCTAGACATACTGATGGCAGTAACAATAGAAACTTGGATGGAAATCAAATACTTAGTATTATTAAATTAAGGTAGGAAATATATTAATGAGTTTTAATTATAGAGAAGCAGTAGATGCTTATGTTGGCAGGGAGGTAGATTATAATTCAGAAGTTATAATCTGTCAAGATTGGGATGGAGACTCAGACCCAGATGGATTTTGTATAGAGGAATGGAATATAGTTTCTCCCACTAAGCCTACCTACCAACAGTTACTTGACCTATGGAATACTCTCGACCATACCCTGTGGTCTAATTATCCAGACTCTTATGTTTATGCTACAGGAACTTCTCAGAGTATTCAATCAAGGGTATTCACTTCTGTCAATTTTACTGAAGTAGAAGATAAAGATGTAGAGTTTGTAACTAATACTTTTACTTCTAAGAAGGTACAATTTGTAGCTGTGAACTTTGTGGGAACTTTAAATAATGTTTCTAGTAATTATAAGTTTGAAGTAACGGTAAGAAAGAATGGTGCCATAATAGATTTTGATACTAATGTCTCTATGGCGGGGTTACTCTCTACGGAAGATTTATTAACCTCCTGTAATGTTATAACCAGATTAACTAAGGGAGATACTCTTGCAGTGGAAGTTTATAACAGTAGTCTTAGCACTCTGAGCTTAACAGATTATAGATTAGAGATATTAACTGTGGAAGGGAGAGGCTTATAATGGATTTTGCTTCTAGTATAGAAAAGAAACTTGGGAGAAAGATAGATTTTAAGAAGGATGTTATTCTTAAGGTTGATAGTGCTGGGAATACTTATATCCATTCATGGAATTTAGAAGACCCAGAGCCTACTGTTCCAGACCTTACGGATATATATAATGCTAATAAAACATCTATGGAAATAGATGCTAAGTTAAAAGTAACTCCCTATTTTAAAGTGTTGAGGGTAGACGGAGCTAATGATATAGTGATAGGATATCCAGATATGGTAGATATAACTTCCACCGAATGGGAGAACTGGAAAACGTACATAACTTCCCTTAATCAATCTCCTACCAGATTAGATGAACTAATGAATTCTTTACCCGTGATAGGTCAGGACGGTACTGGTTCCATAAAATCACATAAGGTAACTGGTTCCAGTAATATAACTTTGGATGCTTCAGCTACTGTATGGATTTTTGACACAGACCACAGTATCAATGCTTATTTGCCTAATGTACTTAATTGTCCAGAAAGAGTTTATTACATAAAGAATATAGGAAATAGAACTGTATACTTCTATTCTACTTCAGGACAAACTATAGATAACTCTAATATACTTTCTGTATCTGGAGGAAGAGCTTGTGAGTTATTCGCAAATCCCGACGGCAGTGGTTGGATTGTATTACAGAAACCAGCATAGGAAAATAATATGATATTTAATTTTAGTATAACTATACATGATGATGTTGATAAAACTTTTGAATTTACGGGAACTAATTTTGTAACTGTTGTTCCTGTGGATGCTCAAACATTATTAGATATGAAACAGGAAGTGTTTGATTATGTATTAGGTAATGGAAGAATATTACTGGGAGATTTTTCGGAGACTGTAGGAACCTATGTTATTAAAACAGAAGCGGAATTTGACTATGTATATATTGCTCCTCCTAATGAAAATATAGTTTTAAATGTGGTATGGAAAGATATACTATCTGTAATTAAATTAACTTAGGAGTTATATAATGAAGAAAATATTATCTATAGATGGGGGAGGATGTAAAGGATTAATTCCAATAGTTCTGTTGAGATATCTGGAAAACAATCTTTTAGATAAACCCATACAACAAAGTTTTGATTTCTTTGCTGGAACTTCTACAGGAGGCATTATATCTTTACTTTTATCTACGGGTATGAGTATGGACGATATATATAATTTTTATACCAAAGAACCCATACATAAAATATTTAAAGGGAAGTTAAAACTTAACCCACTTGATGCTATAAAATATCCTTCAGCAGATATAGATGGAGTTCTTAATGATATCTTTAAAGGAGTTAAACTAGGAGATACCAGACCCGATAAGGGATTACTGGTAACAACTTACGATATCCTCTCTAAGCAAGCAGTATTCTTCACTAAAGAAGATAAGAGATATTCTAATGTTTTATTATCTCAGATAGCGAGAGCCACTTCAGCAGCTCCTACCTTCTTTGAGTCATTTGTGTTAAATGATATGCTCTGTGTTGACGGGGGAGTATTTGCAAATAATCCAGCCCTGTGTGCTTATACGGAAGCACAGAAGAAGTATCCTAATGAAGAGATAATATTAGTATCTTTGGGTACTGGTTCCTTATATGAATACGTAGACCCAAATAAGATTAAGAAATATAATATGTTGGATTGGGCTACTGGTCTATTTGATTTAGTATCCGATGGTCAATCAGATACTACAGAATACATATTAAGAAAAATGTTACCTATAAAAGATTACTGGAGATTTCAAGTCAGACTCTCTAAAGATAACTCAAGTATGGATAATGTTTCAGATAAGAATCTTAAAGACTTAGAGAACTTAACCAAGAATTATATAAACAATGAATGGTATGATGAGTTAGATGATTTAGCTAAGGTATTAAATAGGTAAGGAGATAGTATGAAAATAGATGTAGTAAAAATAATTGTATTGTTAGCCCCAGTAATTAAATACCTGCTGGATAGAAAAGTTCCCAAGAATAAAATTAACCTGTACAATAAAGCTGCTAAGAGTAATGACGACGTGATGGACTCGTTACAAGATTTAGCTATTAAAGTTAAAACATTGTATAGAGACAAAGCTGATACCGATGAATTGAAACAGCTTACCCTAGATGAACAAAATTTAGATACGGGTATTGAATTGATTGAAACTATGATTAAAGCTTATCAACAGAGACTCGATGTTATTAAAACAATTAAAGGAAATTAACATGAATAATTTTGAACAAAGTAGAAGAGATATATTAGAAGTATGTTTTAAAGAACTTTTAATAAGAAAAACAAATAACCCTAAGTTAAAAGAAATGTTTATCACAGCAGTTGACAAATCTAATGGAAGAGGTTATAATAGTAAATATGGAAAGTATTAATAAAGATACAACAGAACAAGTTCTTGATACTTTGTTGAACAAATACTCTGGGAATAATCGGGAAGAAACTATGTCCCAAGATACTTTTGCTTTCATGGAGAGTTGGAGGAAGTCTGACCCCAGAGGATTTAGAACCGAGAAGAGGAAAGCGGAGAGAAGACTTAAGAAGTTAGAGAAGAAACAAAAAGGAATTTAATAATGAATAAGTGTGATGGTTGTGGTAACTTCAATGGAGTAAGATGTCAACTCTTAGGAACTTGTCCTTATCCAGATGTGTCCAGTATAAATTCTTTTACAAATTTGACGGTTGGTAAGGGTTCTCCCCTCAATGATAAAAACATGTTAAATAGAATAACTCAACTGGAAAATACCGTAAAGGTTCTTGTTGAATGTGTTGATGCTTTACTTGCTACTAAGATTAAAAAACAAAGTAAGAATGAGTATGACCCTTCTCAAGATGTGAGACCTCTTATCAGAAGTAGATGTCATGAAGGCAGAGGAGAGATACCTGCTGATACTAAACCTCCTAGGACAAGATAGGATGAATGTTGATTCATTGATTAATATTTATCCTCTGATATTTGTATTAGGTTGTGTGGGTTTCTATATACTATTTATAGAAAATTATCCTAGAGGATATACTGGAGGTAAGAGGACTACCGATAATCCAATTCCTCCTAAAGGCGGTTCAGGAAATTCAAAGTACCATAGGAAATAAAAGTAATGGATATAGGTAAATTATATTCTTTCTATATAGATTGCAAAAGAGTTGTTGAACTTTATGAGAAACATCATAAGGTTTGTTCACGTTGTAGCAGGGATATGATGGAAGACGACCAAAAAGAATTATTAAGAATATATTTAAAATACTTTAAGAAAGATAAATAAATGATAGATTTTAATCCAATTAGGATAAAAGTTTTATCTCTTAATCCTAGCAGATTAGGTAAGTCTAGTTATGAAACTATATCTTATGTACAATTTAATAATAACTATTCTCATATAATCATAGATGATAATTGTTACATGATAGCAAACGGAACTGAAATTGTAATACCGTCTAATCATATCTTTCCTGATGCTGTGGAGATACTTAAACAACTTCCTAATAATCCTAGGATTATTCAAGATAGAAATTTTCATATAATTTATAAAGATGTGGAGGAATATAAACCAGTATGAAAATTTATACACTTAGAGATTTCCAAAAGATAATAGACTCGAAGAAATCTAATGATTTCCCAAGACTATATCAAAGAGTTATTAAGAACACTTTACTTAATGCTAAGTTACCAATGGACATATCTAATTTTTTATGGGGAATTACATATAGCGACTGTAATGGATATAGAGATTTGTATCCAGAATTTACCATTGCTTATACAAGTATTAAATCTTCTATAAGAAATTCTATTAAAGAGATAACTAATTTTGGAAGAATGATTAGGGAATTAGAAGACCCTAATTATAAACTACCTCAAGTTTCTGCTGAAGTATTAGAGGAGTTAGTAAGATGAAGATAGAACAAGAAGGATTGTCATTTCAACCTATTAAGATAACACTGGAAACAAATACAGAAGCAGTAGCTCTATTAAAGATACTGGACTTCTTTGAATCAAAGGACGTAGCTCCTTCCGATGAAGCATGGGATTTGATAGTAAAACTCTCATACGCTTTCAGCGATTATGATGTAATGCTATCAAATTATAAGGAGGACTAGATGACAAAATCCGCTAAGGAAGTTCGTAAAGAAACATTGGATTCTATTATATCCATAGTAGATAACAAGGTAAACGGAAGGGTACACTACGGTAAGCTTAGTATTAAAGTAGATGAGATTCCTATTTCATTATCGGACGAGGTAGTATCATACTATCAAGAAGCAGGGTATAAAGTAACCATACAGAAAACAACAGAGACTGACAGAGTACTGGAAATAAGTTGGGACATATAATATTAATTAAAGGAGAATAATATATGATGAAATTAGTAGTAGGTGGAACCGTAATAGCAGAGAACTTAACTGTGGTTTTATTACCAAGAGCGGGAGACTTAATATCTATAACAGACATACATGGAGTAAAGGTTACATACACAGTAGATAATGTTGAATTTGCTTTTGAGGATAGGGGTAACTTCCAAGCATTAGACCCTACCAAAGTTCAATTGTCTTATGAAACTATAATCAATGCTACATAAATATTATAAACAATAGGAGAATAAATTATGTTATTCAGTAAGAAACAAAAACAATTTCCAAAGCTTCAAGCAGGAGATGTAGTATTTTTTGAACCTGCTGATTTAATGGGACAAATCATTAGAATATTTACTTGGTCTAAATATACTCACGTAGGTATTGCAGTTGATTCAGAAAATATGTTAGAAGCTCAAACAAGTGGAGTGAGAATAGTTCCATTGTCAGAAGCATTAAATAGAACACAGAGTAAAGATTGCTTCCCCCCTAACTGCAAGTGCTAGAGAAAGATTTGATGCGAATGCTTTCAGAGCTTTTGTTACTGATGTAAATGGAAGACCTTATGATTTCTATCAAGCATTTGTATCGGGACTTCACGGTATTAATTCAAAGATTAAAACAAAAGAATCGGAGAAATTTCTCTACTGTTCTGAGGTAGTAACAGATGCTTTATTCCATTGTAAAGTATTACATGATATAAACTCTTCTCAAACTAATCCTCATAATTTATATAACATACTTAAGAAATTCAATATAATTTAATGAAAAAGATATTAGCGTATATAAGTTTTTACTGGTATGGATTAGTAGATAGGATAACGGGAAACCGTTCTATCTGTTATAATCCTTCTGGGAATAACTTTTGCTGTCATATACCTTGTAGCAAAGATGCAGACTATACTATCGTATATCCTCCTGACGGCATAAGAGCTATCTATGATAGATACTCTCATGTATGTAAACAACATGTAGGAGACTTATGGGACGAGGGATGTGAACTTCATCCGCCAGATTGGGAGCCCGATATATGTAACATATCAATAAGATTAGAAGAGGAATAATAACAAGTCATAAGAAATTAATATCTAAGTATAGAAAAAATAAACCTGTAATTAAAAACTGAGAATTACCTTTATTGCTAATACACTCACTCTAATAGTTTATCAGTTCTATTAGTTTCTTTAAAACAATAACTATATACATAACGGCATGTAATAGAATATAAGGAAGCTTGACTATTATATGTGAACAGTGCTCCGAGGTAGCGGGTACTTAAAACTTTAGAGTACTACCAACAGGTTAGCCACTGGGTCAAGGATTGAAACGGTGCGTGGTAGATTTGTAGCTTCCTATTCCACGGCTCGATTTTCGTGGGGTTTCAGGGACGTGTTGATACAAAATCCCACATTTTCTTTTGATTTATCTCCATAATCTATTTCCTGTAAGCTTGCCACCCGCTGACCAATAGTCAAGGTATCAAGCTTTTTCTTTATATTCAATATGTTTAATTCGCTAGTAAACCTTTAGCTTAATAAATTTTAACAA
>Ga0209417_1002038_pt1 | contig 33528 bp, 26 predicted proteins | sample RifGroF2_FD_184002 | JGI IMG/M metagenome (GOLD analysis project Ga0209417, IMG submission 184002) | Groundwater microbial communities from Rifle, Colorado, USA - Groundwater F2 (SPAdes) (version 2) | ecosystem: Environmental > Aquatic > Deep subsurface > Groundwater | place: Rifle, Colorado... | reverse complement strand
CGAGCAGAGCTAAAGCATAAAACAATGGTTGAAAGAAAAAAAGTTAATAGTAGAATGAGCGTAGTGGAGCCGAAAAAGCTCTCTTAGAAATGAACTTCTTTTGTGCCATTCTTGCTGACGACATACATGCCGCCGAAGGCGGAGAAAATTGAGAGTAGAGAGTCGAAAGTTGAGCAGAACGAAACGGACGAGATTTGAGATTTGAAATTTTCCCAAAGGGATGCCTAACGGCAGAGATTTGAGAAATAACGAGTCGTCGCACCCCCCGATTACTCGAGGGCAGGCTTGACTGCTAAACGAATTGCGAATGTTGGGCGGCATGAAGACAGAGATTGCCACGCTTCGCTCGCAATGACCCTGATAAGGATTGCATAAATTCAATCCTACAGGGCAGGCCCCAGTTAGAAGATGCTTACAGCACTTATCTAATGGACAAGCATTGAAGATTGAACCCGCTGGCAGGCAAGCGGGCTAAATACGGTTTAATTCTTGACCCCAGTAAGATTTCTTCAAGAATCATAATCATAATACAATGGCAATCTTCTAAAAATCGTATTGGCGTCTGGAAACCTTTAAAGAAATCACGGGGCAGGCACGCATAAGAAGCATAAAGTTAAAAAAACAGACAATGTATTTTTCTTTGACATTATGGGGGTATTGGAATACACTTTGGGGTTTAGAATTGCAGGCAGAATGCGCTTTTTGCAGGCGAATGTAAGTAGTTAATATAAAAGAACATAGAACGCAGAACTTAGAACGTAGAAGGCGTAAATTCGAAATACGAATGTCGAAAATCGAAACCCTGATATGATGCAAAACATCTTACAGGGCAGGCAATATCAAATTACGAAAATTCAAAATATTAAAACAGGAAATATTGAGTAAAAAACATGGATGAGCAAAAGAAATCGGAACGGGTAGAAGATATACGAATCTTAGAGGAGATGAAGAATTCGTATATGAATTATGCAATGAGCGTTATCGTATCGAGGGCACTGCCGGATGTACGAGACGGACTCAAGCCTTCGCAGAGACGTATTCTTGTCGCGATGAATGACCTTAACCTCGGGCCGAGAAGCAAGCACAGAAAATGCGCGAAAATCGTCGGCGATACTTCAGGTAACTATCATCCGCATGGAGACCAGGCTACTTATGGAACGCTGGTTCGCATGGGGCAGGACTGGAATATGAGGCATACGCTCGTTGACCCGCAGGGAAATTTCGGAAGTATCGATAATGACCCCCCTGCTGCGATGAGGTATACAGAAGCGAGAATGACCGGCGAAGCGATGGAGATGCTTGAAGACCTTAATCGCGATACGGTTGATTTTATAGCGAACTATGATGAGACACGGGAAGAGCCTGTGGTTCTGCCGAGCAGGTTTCCGAATCTGCTGGTGAACGGTTCGACGGGTATCGCGGTTGGTATGGCGACGAATCTTCCGCCGCATAATCTTGGCGAGATTTGCGATGCGCTGCTGCTGGTTATCAAAGACCCGAACTGCGGGTTTAAGGATATTATGCAGGTATTGCCGGGGCCTGATTTTCCGACTGGCGGGATTATCTGCGGGCGGAAGGGAATTCGCGAGGCGTTCGCGACGGGCAAAGGACATTTGAGGGTTCGCGGCAAGGTTGAAATCGAAGAGACGAAAAAAGGCCGAAAGCAAATCATCATAAATGAAATACCGTATATGACGGTCAAGACGAGCATCGTTGAGAAAATCGCGGAGCTTGTTGAGAATGACCAATTACCGGAGGTTTCGGATGTTCGGGATGAGTCGGACAGGAACGGGATGCGGATCGTTGTCGAATTGAAGAAAGACGCAGAAGAGCAGATTGTGCTGAATAAATTGTACCGGTACACTCCGCTGCAATCGACGTTTGCGATATCGAATGTTGCACTGGTGAATAACCGGCCTGAGACGCTGAATATCCGGCAGATGCTGGAGCATTTCATCGGGCACAGGAAGGTTGTGATTCGCAGGCGGACGAGATTTTTGCTGATTCGGTGCAGGAATCGTGCGCATATCTTGGAGGGATTGATACTTGCGATAAGCGATATCGATGAGATTATCGAATTGATAAAGAAATCGCCTGATGTTGCGACGGCGAAATTGAATTTGATGAATAAGGCGCTGAAGCTGGTTGAGACTGCGACATTGCAGAAATTGCTGCCGGCAGAGTTTATGGGGCGGGCAAGCGGAGAGGACCAGTTTTTGACGGGGCCTCAGGCTGACGCGATTTTGATTATGCAGCTTCAACGATTGACGGGGCTTGAAATTGAAAGGCTCGGCAAGGAGTATAGTGCTCTTGTTGAAGAGATTAAAGGATACGAGGCGATACTTGCGGATGAGAAACTTGTGCTGGATATAATTACGGAAGATCTGTATGAATTGAAGGACAAGTACACAAATAAACGCAGGACTGAAATCGCTGAAGAAATGGAAGAGATGGATATCGAGGACCTTATCGCGGACGAAGAGGTGCTTGTTACATTGAGCCATGGCGGATACGTGAAGCGAATGCCTGTTGATACTTATCGTAAACAGGGACGCGGCGGAAAAGGGATTATCGGGTCGGATACGCGCGAGGGCGATTTTATTGAGTCGCTGTTTACGGCGTCGACGCACGATTATCTGCTGGTGTTTACGAATCGCGGGAAGTGCTACTGGCTGAAGGTTTATAATGTTCCGCAGCTTACGCGGCAGAGCAAGGGGCGGAGTATCGCGAACCTTTTGAATATGGGCGATCAGAAAATCACGTCGATTATTAACGTCAGCAATTTTGACGAACGGAATCTTGTGATGGCGACGAAGAACGGCGTTATCAAGAAATCGGCACTGTCGCTTTATGATAATCCCCGGCCGAGCGGAATTATCGCAGTGAAACTTGATCCGAACGATGATCTTATCGGGGTTGCGCTGACGAATGGAAAGAATCATATTATTCTCGGCACGAAAGACGGAATGGCGATCCGGTTCGATGAAGAACAGGCACGGCCAATGGGTCGATCGGCGCACGGCGTAAAGGGAATCAGTTTGCGAAAAGGCGATTTTGTCGTCGATATGGTTGTTGCGGAAGAGGGAGCATCGCTGCTGACGGTTTGCGAAAAGGGTTACGGCAAACGGACGGAGCTTGATGATTATCGCGCACAGAATCGCGGCGGTATCGGGCTGATTAACATTAAGACATCAGATAGAAACGGGAACGTTGTCGCGATAAAGACGGTTAAAGGCGATGATGATATTATGATTATCACGGCGAAAGGGATTATTATTCGGACGGGACTGGACGAGCTGCGGGAAATCGGCAGGAATACGCAAGGCGTTCGGCTGATTAAGCTGGATGATGATGATAAGGTTGTCGCGGTTGAACGGGTTGTCGTGGAAGATAAAGATGAAGCTTCTGCGGGTGAGACGCCGAAAGACCCGGCAAATGAGAACGATAAAACGGAAACCACGAATTAACACGAAGAAACACGAATTATAAGGGAATATGATGAAAAAATTTGTGATTCTATGGATAGGAATTTTGTTTAGTGCACAATTTGCTGGTGCGAAAACTATAAATATTGAAGTTACGAATCCGCTGGATGAGAGCAGGTTTGAGACGGTTTCGGTCGATCTTGCGAAAATCGGGAAATTCAAATATGCCAAGCCGGCGGTTTATTGCGAGAATTTCAAGAGATTCATCGCCTGCCAGGTAATTGATAACGACAGCAACGGCACTAATGATGAACTTGTGTTTCAGGCGGAGTTCAAGGCAAGACAGGTATTGCTGTTCGATATTGTCGAAGCGAACGTTGTAAACGAAGTGGAAGTATTGAATGGCGCGATTGCGAATTATATTCAGCAGAGGAAAGATGATTTTGCGTGGGAGAACGATAAAATCGCGTTCAGGATGTATGGACAGGAATTGCAGCGGACGGAGCTAACCAGCAGCGGAATCGATGTATGGGTCAAGAAGGTTGGAAGGCCTGTCATGCTCGATTTGTATAAGAAAGGGCATGGTTTTTATCACGCAGATAATCCTATGGGCATTGATTTTTTTAATGTCGGGCCGACGCTGGGGTGCGGAGGATTGGGCGTTTGGCACAACGGCAAATTGCTGCTGTCGGAAAATTATAATGAATGGAAAATTATCGCAAACGGGCCAATCAGAGTTATCTTTGAATTGACGTATAAGCCTTGGGATATCGGCGACGGCAGAAAAGTCGGCGAAGTGAAAAGAATAAGCCTTGATAAAGGATGGAATTTTAATCGTATTGAAAGCAAATTCAACCGCGATGTGAATGATACAACGTTCGCAGTCGGAATTGTGAAATGCGAAAGAGACGGCAAGGAAATTTACGGACCAGAAAATCAATACCTCGGCTATTGGCAAAAAGAGGATAAAAAATTTGGAATCATCGGATGCGGCGTTGTTCTTACTAAAGACTCGATAACGTATAAATCCGCGGAAGACGAAAAGAACTATATGCTGCTTGCGAAAGCAAAGAAAAATTCTGTGGTTTACTACGCGGGAGCTGGATGGAATAAAAATCCGGGCTTTGAAACAGAAGATAAATGGATTTTGCTAATCAGGAAAATTAAGAGACAAATAAATAATCCTCTGAAAGTAGAAATAAAAAAATAAATCAGCCACAAAGACATTAAATTAACGACGAACGATGCCACAGACGAAAAAGACAAATTGCAAACCGATATATGTAGTCGCGGGGAAGGATGAATTTCTTGTCGCGGAACGGGTTGCGGCATTGGTGAATCAACTGCTGACACCTGACCAGATGCAGATGTGTTTGTGGCGGGCGGATGCAGATAAAGTTACGGCGGTTGAGGTTTTTGATGAACTTCGGACACTGCCCTTTCTGGCGGAAAAACGAGTTGTTGTGCTGGCGGGAGCGGATGATTTTATAAGTAATAATCGCGAGCTTCTGGAGAAATATTTTGAAAGTCCGGCAAACAGCGGTGTGCTGATTCTCTCTGTCGGTACGTGGCATTCGAATACAAGGCTGGCAAAAATATTGCCGAAGATGGGAGAAGTTATTGCGGTCGGGGAAATAAAATCGCGGGAGCTTGTTTCGTACATTACCGATTATGCAAGCCAGCAGGGAAAAAATCTTTCATATAACGCAGCGCAAATGCTGATAGAATTCGCGGGTGAGGAGCCGGGGATTTTGCGGAATGAAATCGATAAACTGGCGACGTTTGTGAATTCGGCGAAAAATATAACTGAAAAACATATTTCGGAAGTTGTCGGTCGAAACAGGGCTTTCGGGGCGTTTGAGGTTATCGATTCTATGATGGCGGCGGATGCGGGCAAGGCTTTGGAGCAGCTTCGGTCGATGTTCGAGTCGGATAAAGATTCGGAATATACTATTCTCGGCGCGTTCGCGTGGCATTTTCGCAGGATGTTCAGCGCAGCCGCCCTGCTTGCCAAAGGCGAACGGCCTGATATGATTGCAAGAAAACTTCGGATATGGAACCAGCAGGAATTTTTCGGGATTATTAAAAAGACAGGCCTAAAGAAAATCGGCGATTGTCTGCGGCAGCTTGCGGAATTCGATTACCAGATCAAGACCGGCAAAGCAACAGCGCAAACAGCGATAGAGTCGATGATAATACAGTTCGCGGGACGATAGCCTCTGAATTTGATTTGTTAGCCACTAAGGCACCAAGGCACTAAGAAAATAATTCTATATTTTTTAATCGCTATTCTACCTATTAAAAGGATTATTTTTTATAATTTTTTATCAATTGTTCAACAGAATAGCCGTTGATTGTCATACCATCGATTTGGCAGTTTTCGAGTTTCACGTTTTGCAGATTACAGTTGAAAAATTTTGAGTCGTTGAGGTCGCACTGGTCAAAAACGAGGCCTCTTTGTTTTCTGTCGCCTTTTGTTTCAGGCGGCAGCCCGATGTGCTGGAATTTTGTACCACCTAACTGCGCAGCAGTAAAAGAAACATCGCTGAAATTAATGTTGTGAAATGTCGATTGCGATAGATTTACATCGTCAAATTTGGATTTTGATAAGTTTACGTTTAAGAATTGCGAGCCGCTGATATTAGCGTTTTCAAATTGTTCTGACATAATTTTTCCTTTCATGTTTTTTTAATCACTGATTACACTGATTAAAAGGATTATATACTAAATACGTAATTCTAAACACAAAATCCATAATGAAATAGTTTAAATCGTCATCTCCCGGGGCGGGCAACTTAAAATTTTAACTGTTCAAAACTAAGACTTTTGGGGGCTGAAATAGAGGAATTTCCCTATAGTGGTTTTTACCTATATTTTTAGAATTTACAAATAGTTAGTATCATTATTTGTCAGGAGAAGAAACATGGAAAGAAAATCACTATTTTTGTTTGCATTTCTAATTTTGGCTTCAAATATTTTTGCTGCGAGCTTTAGAGGACTTGGGGATTTGCCGGGAGGTTCATTTTATAGCCGTGTACATGATGTTTCGGCGGACGGTTCAGTGGTAGTGGGCAGCAGTTCGTCAGGCAACGGTTATGAGGCATTTCGATGGACATCGGAAACGGGAATGCAAGGTTTGGGAGATTTGCCTGGCAGAGATTTTTACAGCGTTGCACAAGGTATTTCAGGAGACGGGTCTGTGATAGTTGGTTACGGTCATTCATCTTCGGGTTATTCTGAAGCATTCAGATGGACTGTTTCAGAAGGGATGGTCAGTCTTGGTGATTTGTCAGGAGGCGGATTTTTTAGCGGAGCAATGGCTGCTTCTTACGATGGTTCAGTTATAGTGGGATATGGTCATTCAGATTTATGCACCGGCGGGGAAAGTATTGAAGCTTTCTATTGGACAGCATCAGGCGGGATGGTGGGTATAGGCGATTTGCCGGGGGGACGATTTGGAAGCGCAGGGTATTCGGTTTCTTATGACGGTTCTGTTATAGTCGGATATGGCGTAACGTCTTCGCATTGGACATCATTTCGATGGACGTCAAGCGAAGGAATGACAGGATATTCTTTTGGCTATATGGCTAATGATGTTTCAGCAGATGGAACGGTGATGGTAGGTGACAGCACTTCCGGCGAGGCATTTCGCTGGACAGAGGATGAAGGTATACAGATGCTTGGCAAATGGGCGCCAAATTATTTACGAACTTCAGCAAGTACGGTTTCGGGGGACGGATGCGTTGTCGCAGGATATGGCTTTTTGGCCGAATATACTGCTTACAGTCACGATGTATTTTACTGGACAATAGAAGATGGATTTCGAAGCCTCAAAGATATACTCCTAAATGATTATGGTCTTAATTTGGGAGGCTGGATTTTACAAGATGCGACAGGTCTTTCGTATGATGGGTCGACAATCGTCGGCTGGGGCATCAATCCGCAAGGGCAAGACGAAGCTTGGATAGCGACGATACCGGAGCCGGGGACAGTTTCGCTGATAGGTATTGGGACGATACTAATAAGATCTAAACTGACTGCAAGGCTTTTTGGGCGATTTTGAGACGGCGGGAAATATATTTGTCTTTATTCGTATTTTTTCTTGCAGCAACTTTTTCGCAAAGTGGCAGAGCATATTTCAGTTCTTCGCCGGAGATTTGAGGCGGGATTTCGGTAAGGGCAAGTAATGTGTGCCAATACGGGAATCTCTGCCATTTGCCATTACCGATGCGATATGATTTTAAAATTTTCACGGCGGCTTTTAACAGGCTCGCATTTTTATCAGCATCGGCGGCGAGAAAACGCCAATAAACTGTCGAGCATCGACCACAGCAGTAGAATCCTTTCGAAAAGTCATAAGAATTGATGCGCTGTGTTATTCCTTCTATCGCGTTTTTCAGGGCTGTTCGGACTGTATTATCATTTATATTTATCTTGGCAAGCAGTCGGCAGCAATCCTGGCCGAGGCAATATCCAATACCTGCTCCGCTTGTTACCTCTTCGCCTGTGAAAAGTTTAAAGCCGCGGCTGAAATCAAGCGGCATCGGCTCGAACATATTTGCGTAAGAATGCGTGCCGCCTTGTCGTGAGGCAATCCATTTGGCGATAATTATTTTTTCGGATTTTGGAATTCCAATTCCATTGAAGAAAGCTTCATTTAAGTTTTCGGCTGTAACGGCAAGACTTTTTGTGTTTAGAATTTTCATTTTAAACTCTCCCGAATACTATACATTATAATTATTAGAACGAAATATTGAAGAGAATTTTTCAATATAAAAAAGCACTTTTCGGAATGGAAAAGTGCCTTAGGAGATTCTTCACTTTGTTCAGAATCCTACCCCGCCACGGGTGCGGGGGCTAAACAAGCCAATTTTTATTCTTCTATACTTTCGTCATCTTCTGGTTCTGGAGTTTGATTTTCGTTCTGGGCTTTTATCAATTTATCGGCGTGTTTGATTAATTTGACGAGTTCTGCGATATCATCGTTATCTTTTTCATTGCTGATTTGTTTTGCCAGTTTAAGAGTATCTTCAAGGTCAGCGCCTTTGGCCCAATAGCTTTTTCGGAGAATTTCAGCGAACTGGGCAGATGCAGCGGCAAGTTTGAAATTATCTGAGGTCGAATCAAAGTCATCTGCAATTTTTTTTGTCGTTATTTCTTTTTTGAACTCTTCGACTTCATCTGTTTCGGTATCTTTATAACGAATATATACAGTGGCGATTTTGCCGGTCTTTTCGGGCCAGAGTTTCAGTTCATAGAGAGCTGTAACGTTGTGGCCTGCGCCGATTTCGCCGCCATCCTGTTTGTTATCACGGAATTTTTCGTCAGGGACATCACGGTTTTCATAACCGATTAAACGATAACTGCGCACAACATTGGGATTGAAGTCAACCTGGATTTTGGAATCCACGGCGACGGTTTGGAGTGTGCTGGTTAAGTCTTCATCAAAAATTCTTTCGGCTTCTTCGAAGGTATCAACATACGCGTAATGGCCATCGCCTTTGTCGCCGAGCTGTTCCATAAGGACATCGTTATAGTTGCCCATACCGAAGCCGATTGCTGAAAGCGTGATGCCTTTTCGGGATTTTTCTTTTATCATTTTGAGAATTTCATCGGGCCCGGTATTGCCGACGTTTGCGACGCCATCGGAACATAAAATCACACGATTGATATAGCCATCTTTGTAGGCTTTTTCGGCCATTTGGTAGCCGATGCGGATTCCTTCTTCGGCGTTTGTTGAGCCGTTTGTATACAGAGAATCGATGGCAGATACAATCTCGTCTTTTTCGTCAAGGCTTTTATGGCTCAATATTTTTTCGCCGCGGGAGCCGTAAACTGCGATGCCGATTTTGTCCTCATCTGTGAGATTATCTATCAACATTCGCAGCGATTTTTTTACGAGTTCGAGGCGGTCTTCTCTTGCCATCGAGCCGGAGACATCGATGACGAAAGTTAGAATCGCGGGCTTTCTGTCTTCGGGGTCGATTTTTTTGGCGACCAGGCCGACGCTCATAAGATAACTGTTGGTTCTGGATTTACCGAAAGTCCAAGGTGCGATTTCGGTATAGAGAGCAAAGGTGTCCTTTCGCGGCGGCTTATAATCGTAGGTGAAATAATTTATGAATTCCTCAACGCGCACGGCATCGGCGGGCGGTAAATTGCCATTTTGAAGATATGACCTGCATAAAGTATAGCTGGCGGTATCGACATCCATCGCGAATGTTGAAAAATGGTCGTCCTCTGTATCGATGAATGGATTGACACCATAATTTTTGAAGAACATCGCGTCGACTTTTTCACCATTGGGAGGCATTGTTCCGCCGTGAGCCGGTGGATAGATAGTTTTTGAATTGTCATAATAGAGAGATGGACCGATTCTATCTTGTGAGTAAGATTGCGATAATGATTGTATTTCTCTATTCATCACAGCTCTACCAGTTTTTATTTTCATATCTTTTACTACTTTAGGCTGTGTGATATTGAGTCTTTCTTCCTTTAATGCAATTTGAGGATTATTAATGTTAACAGGTTCTTTTTCAAAACGAGCAAGGTTAGCAGCTTTTTTCGTACTCGGAATGTAAATTGCTGATAGAATCACAACTACCAAAAGCACGGCGGCGATTTCGATAATTCGTTTATATATAGGTTTCATTTTATTAACTCCGTGGCTCTGCGGAGAAGAAAGTTGACTGAGAGCGTCATTGGTGAGATTTTCGATGAAGTTTTCGGAAGGCTCATTTTTATCGTTAGTCAGCTTTATCAGCCGAGAGATATTTTTTTCAAATTTTTCGTTTTTGTTTTTCATTTGTTTTGTTCCTCAATCTGAGGATTTAACGATTTTAATTTATCACGCAAAGCGATTCTTGCGCGGTATAAGAGACTGTGCACAGATTTTTCAGTAGTATTCAATTTTTCCGCGATTTTACGCGCGGAGAGGTCCTCAAGATATTTGGCTTTGAGTACACCCTGCGATTTTTCATCGAGACTATTCAAGGCCTGTCGTACGACATCTGCGGTTTGCGATTTTTCAAGGACATCATCGGGCAAAGGCTGCTTATCAATAATTTCCAGCCAGTCTGTCAAATCACTGTCGATGATTTTTCTTGCCGCCCTGCTTCTTGCTTCATACGCGAGATTATTTCTGGCAATCGCAAGGAGCCAGGTGTGCGGCGAACCTTTTTGCGGGTCGAAAGTTTTTGCGGATTTGACAGCATCGAAAATAGTCTTTTGAGTTAACTCTTCTGCCAGAGACGGATTCGGCCAGCAAGACATAAACATTCGATAAATGAGCGGAATCTCGACTTTCAAGAGCAGCCGCCAGGTCTGGGCGTCAGCTTGACCAATTTTCGACCAATTTATCTGTTCAATCGTCTCGGGCACTATTTCAAAGTCCTTATTGTAACCGCTTCTGTTAATATTATGCGCAAAGGAGGGAAATTACTCACTGTTTTTTTAAAACGATTGGATACTTTTATAAGGCTTTGCTTGACAAGAAGTTATCGGCGGATAAAATCATTGTTTTGATCTGGATTCCCTCTTCCGCCAGAGGCGGATAAATTTCGCGGGAATGACACAGGGCAGACACACAGGCCGGCACTAAGGCAAGCCGAATGGGTCTTGCTTTACAAATTATTACGTGGCGACGACGATTAAATAACCCGCCGAATAAATCGGCAGGCTAACGTTACCGCTCCATTACTGTCGCGGCTCTGATGAGAAATCGCCTTTGAATGAAAATATTATTATGAATGAAAATAAGGAACGGAAAAGAAAGAAACGAAAGAAAACAGTTTTAGAGCACTGGCTTCTTTATGTGCTGCTGCGCTTTGCTTTGTTTTTGGTTTTTCTGTTTCCGGTTGAAAGCGTATTGAAAACGGCACGGTCTCTGGGGAGAATGCTTTGGAAATATTATCATCGGGGCAGGCAGCGGGCGCTTGATAATCTGCATGCGAGTTTTCCGGACAAAGATGAAAAATGGATCGAAGAGACCGGAAGGCGAAGTTTTGAATGCCTTTTGATGATGTTTGTGGATGTGCTTTTTTCGACGAGACTTATTCGCACGGATAATTGGGAAGAATATTCGAGATATATAAACTGCGAACGGGCAAAATGGATGATGCAGGGAAAAGAGCCAATGCTGCTTGTGACACCCCATTATGGAAATTTTGAGATTATCGGGTATTTGCTCGGCGAGTTCGGGTTCAATATTTACAGTATCGCTCGGCCTTTGGATAATAAATTTATCAATAAATATCTCTATGACCTTCGGCAGCGCAAGGGACAAAAAATTATCGATAAAAAAGGCGCTTCGGAACATATGGAAGAAATTGTCAAAAAAGGCGCAACGCTTTGCTTTGTGGCTGACCAGGATGCGGGCAAAAAAGGCATTTTTGTCGATTTCTTCGGCAGGAAGGCAAGCTCGTATAAGAGCATCGGACTACTGGCGATTCAATATAATCTGCCGATTGCGGCGGGAGTCGGCAGGCGAGTCGGCGATCGGTTCTTTTTCGAAATTGAAGTTAAAAGAATGATTATGCCGGAGGAATGGAAAGACAAAGATGACCCGCTGCTTTGGGTTACACAGGAATATACAGAGGCGTTCGAGGATTGCATTCGGCAAGACCCGACACAGTACTGGTGGATTCATCGGAGATGGAAAACGAGGCCGAGAAACGAACGATAGCCACAGAGACGTTCTTTGTTTTTGCCACCCCACGCCTTCGCGGGGGCAGGCGCCGTTCACAGAGGACACAGAGGTAATTATTTAAAATTTAAGATTTAAAATTTAAAATTTGGGGATATAATTTTTCAGACAGATTATTTTTGGAGAATGATTATGGCAGAGCCGCAAAAGACATGGGAACATCGGCTGGCAAAGGCGACAGATTCGCTGGCGGTCGATTTTGTTGAGTCGCTTTCGTTCGATATTCGGCTGTATAAATATGATATTGTCGGGTCGATTGCGCATGCGGAGATGCTCTGTGAACAGAAACTGCTAACGAAAGATGAGCTGAAACAGATTAAAGATGCGCTTGTTGAAATTTCAAAGGAGATTGAGGAAGGGAAATTCAAATTCGATAAAACGCTTGAAGATATTCACATGGCAATCGAGGCGGCGCTGACGGCGAAAACCGAGGCGGGAAAAAAACTGCATACCGGCAGAAGCCGAAATGATCAAGTCGCAACGGACATACGGCTTTGGATGCGGGATGAAATTGAAATCATTCAAACGAAAATTACCCTGCTGCAAAAGGCACTTGTTAAATTAGCTGAAAAGTATGTCGGTGATGTTATGCCGGCGTATACGCATTTTCAGCGGGCGCAGCCGATTTCGATTGCGGCTTATGTTTTGAGTTTTGTCGAACAGCTTCATAGGGATAATCTGCGGCTGAAAAATTGCCGAACGATTTTGAATGTATCGCCATTGGGAAGCGGAGCGATTGCGGGGTCATCACTGCCATTAGACAGAAAGAAAACGGCGAGTCTTTTGGGATTTTCGGATATTACTTATAACACGATTGATTCTGTTTCTGACAGGGATTTTTGCGCGGAATTTATTTTTGACTGCTCGATGATAGCGACGCATTTGTCGAAACTTGCGGAAGACTGGATTGTTTTTTCGACGACGGAATTCGATTTTATTCGTATCGATGACGCGTTCTGCACATCGTCGAGTATGATGCCGCAGAAGCGTAATCCTGATATGCTGGAATTAATCAGAGGCAAAACGGGAAGCGTTTACGGGTCGCTAATGGCGACTCTGACGATTTTGAAGGCTCAGCCGAGCGGGTATAATCGAGATTTGCAGGATGATAAACGGCACGTATTCTCGGCGAGCGATACTATTGAGACGTGCGTCGATATGGCGGCGGCGATTGTTGGCAATACTTCGTTCAAGACGGAAAAAATATCGGCGGGAATCGACAAGGGATTTCTGGATGCGACGGCACTGGCAGAATATCTTGTGAAAAAAGGAATCCCATTTCGCACAGCGCACGGGATTGTGGGGACGCTGGTTGCAAAATGCGAAAAGGAAAATAAAAGCCTTGCAGAAATAAGCATCGATGAATTCAAAAAATATTCGGAAGTTATCAGTGGAGATATTTACAATTGCCTCGGAGCTAAAAATGTAGCGAATTCTTATGCAACGGCATCGGCGGCATCGCCTGGGCAAATGGCAGAACAAATAAAGTATTGGAAAAAACAGATGGAGAAATAGACACAGATTTACACTGATTATCTTAGACACGGATTAACACTGTATTTTAAAATGAGCGGCGGCGAAGTAAAATTAGTTCAGTACTTTATGGCTAAGGGGAAATTAAGCAGGTCGAGATTTCCGATTGGTATCGGAGATGATATGGCTGAGGCGCGAATACCAAAAGGCAATTCGGTGCTTATCACAACGGATATGCTGCTGGATGGGACTCATTTTGATACGAAAAAGCATTCGCTGGAACAAATCGGGTATAAATCAATGGCTGCAAATTTGAGCGATTGCGCGGCAATGGCAACTATACCACTTGCGGCGGTTGTGTCAGTTGCGCTGCCGAGGAATTTCGGGGCTGCAAATTTGAAAAAGCTGCATAAAGGAATACTCGCTGCGACGAAAAAATATAACTGCCCTCTTATCGGCGGGGATATGACAAGCTGGAATAAGCCATTGGCGATAAGTGTGGCTATGATGAGCACGGTTGGGAAAACAAAACCTGTGAAACGCAGCACAGCTAAAATCGGGGATTTGGTCTGCATAACAGGAACGCTGGGCGGGTCATTAAAAGGCAAGCATCTGACGTTTGAGCCGAGGCTTAAAGAATCGCTTGTAATCGCAAAAGCTGGCGCGAATTCTATGATGGATTTGAGCGATGGATTGAGCACCGACCTGAATCATATTTGCAGATTGAGCGGGAAAGGCGCGATTATCGAAGCTGATAAAATCCCGATTTCGAAAAATGCTGATGGTTTAAATGGCGCTTTGAACGATGGCGAAGATTTTGAACTGCTGTTTACGATGCCGGTGAAAAAATTTGAGATATTGAAAAAACAATGGCGGTTTAAAACAAAAATTACGGCAGTCGGAAAAATTACAAAAGAAAAAATTGTAAAAATAAAAATGAATGACAGAAAAATTATTAACTTAAAGCCCGGCGGGTACGATCATTTATCATGAATAGAACCACAGAAATAATATCGGAATCGGTTGAAACGACTTTTGAAGTCGGCAGGAAAATCGGTTCGCTGCTCGAAGGCGGGAAAGTTGTCAGTTTTGTCGGGCAATTAGGGAGCGGGAAGACCACCTTGATAAAGGGAATCGCGGCGGGAATGGGCGCGAAAAATCCGCATCTGGTCAACAGCCCTACTTTCGTTATCGTTAACGAATACCAGGGAAGACTCAATATATTTCATATAGACGCTTATCGAATAAACTCAATTGAGGAATTTGCAGCAATAGGATTTGAGGATTTTATCGGGCCTGAGTCTGTAGTCCTTATCGAATGGGCGGATAAAGTCGAAAAAGCACTCGAAGGATACGACCGTATCTACATCAATATGCAGCATAAAGACCAAAACAGCAGGATAATCAAAATTACGGGATTGCAAGGAATTTAGATTTTCAGGGCTGTTTTAAATCCAGCTTATCGGACATAAATTTTTCAAAAAAAGCGATTTTCTTCAAATTAAGCCACTTCTCTATTTAACCGATAACAACTACATAATAAACATTTATAATTTTTTGCCGTGGAGGGAAAAAAAATGAAAGTTAACGGGTTCTCACTCATAGAGATACTGCTTGTTGTGATTATATTCGGAATCCTTGCAGCGATCGTTGTGCCTCAATACAGCGCAGCTACACAAGAGTCGAAAATATCGATTCTCATCGATGAAATGCAGGATGTACGCTGTCAAATTCAGCTCTTTAAGAACCAGCATAACGGCAAACTGCCGACAGCGGACGGACTTTCATTTATAGATGCTATGACAAAATATACCAATGCTGACGGGTCCCTCTCGGAAAAACAAGAAGCAGGCGAAGGAGTATATGGACCCTATCTCAAAGAAATACCGAACAATCCGTTTATATCAGAATCGTCAATCGCAAATAAAGTAAACTGCGGAGAAGAGACGCCGGAAGCGGACGGAAGCAGCGGATGGTTCTTTAATACCAAGACAGGAGTATTCAGTGCGAATGATGATATTACTCATTCAGCCTTGTAAAATGCGGGGTTATTTATGGAAAATAAAAAAATACTATTAGCAGACGATGAAAACAACATCGTACAGGTAATGGCGGCAAAGCTGCGTAATAACGGCTTTGAAGTTTTGACGGCAGAGGACAGCCCAGAGGCATATAATTTATATTGTAATCAAAAACCTGACGCGATTGTTATAGATTATGAATTAATTGAACAGCTTGGAAAAAAAGCGGAAACAATCGATGTTCCGATGATTATACTTACAACTAAAGACGTGAAACTGAAGAAAAATTTTACCGAACGTTTGAATAAACCATTCAGTCCGAAAGAATTATTAACCTATGTTGAAAACGTATTGACGGTTTCTGCTTCTAAATAAGAATTTCTGCTGATGCTGAATACTTCACAAAACAGATTGAGCACAGGACAGCTCAGGCAAATCAAAGAATTCGCCAAAGAAATGGCGGACACGGGAATCAATTTTTTCGTATATGACACGGATTTGAATTTAATTTTGAATTTCAGCGGTGAAAAATTCATAAGCGATTATGAAAGCTCTGCCGGCTGCGCAAAACAGGTGCTCGATTCACAGACAGGCGCAATCCAGGAACTCGAGGCGGGGTCACAATTTCTCGCGTGCTGCCTTATAGTTGACGGAACTACTGCCGCAATAATTGTTATTGATTGCGGGCCGGGAAGTCAAACGGTTTCATTTGTCAAACAAACACTGCATATATTTGTCAGAAGTTTTCAGAACGATGTAAAAAACTCGCAACAGATAGAATTAATCAGCAGCGAACTTGCGCAGACTTATGAAGAGCTTATGCTTCTTTACAAGATGAGCACCAATATGAAGGTAAGCCAATCAGATTTGAATTTTCTGCAACTGGCATGCGACAGCCTGATGGACATTGTAAGGGTAGAAGGCATAGCGATATTTCTCGAGAAAAAAAATGAGGATGCTCGCAAACTCGTATTATCGGCAGGAACAGGGCTGATTTCGATAGACCATAAAAACGATAATATGGGAGAAGTGCTGTTCGAAAGGATGCTCGATGTTCTTGCATCTGGCAGCGACGCCCTAATAGACAGTGAAATAAACGGCGTGTTTAAATATGAATGGCACGGCAGAATAAGAAATATAATCGCAGTGCCGCTTAGCAGCAGCAATAAAGTAATCGGTATGATGATTGCAACAAACCTGCTGGACAGAAGCGATTTCGACACAAACGATATAAGACTTTTCAACGCAGTTGCGACAGAGTGCGCGATATTCATCGGCAACCAGAATCATTTCAGAGACCTTAAAGAACTTCTGATCGGCTCATTGAAAGCCCTTGTAAACAGCATAGATGCAAAAGACCAATACACTCGGGGCCATTCAGACAGAGTCGCGATAATTTCTAAATGGATAGCGGAGTTATACGCTAAAACAAAAAAAATCTCGCAGGAAGACATACAAAAAATTTATCTATCCGGATTGCTGCACGATATCGGCAAAATCGGAGTTTCAGAATTGGTTTTGAAAAAACCGGGCAAACTGACCGAAGAAGAATACGAAGAAATGAAAAATCATCCTGCAATCGGGGCGGGGATTTTATCTGAAATTCAGCAGATGACGGATATCCTGCCGGGGATTCTGCATCATCATGAACGCTTCGACGGAAAAGGTTATCCGAAGGGACTTGCAGAAAACAATATTCCGCTTATGGGCAGAATTGTAATGATAGCCGATTCATTCGACGCAATGACATCCGAGCGAACCTATCGAAAAGCATTGGGCGTTGAAGATGCGATAAAGGAAATTGAAGTAAACCTTGGTAAACAATTCGACCCCATCATCGGGCAAATCTTTGTTAGAAGCGATATTGACAAATTATGGGAAATACTGCAAACCGGTCAAAACAGGGACCAGTACGGCGAAAACAGCATTGATTACGGCACAGCGGCAATCGGGGCGCTATTAGACTAAAAGTCATTTTAAGTCTTTAATAACCAATAGCTTACATCAAAACATATCTTCCGAACAAATCACAACATAAAGCGTAAAAAAGAACTGTCATTATCTTAATTTAAAATGATTGCAAAAACCAATTTAGTTACTATAATTGTGCAATTCAAAATAATCAGATAGATATGGATGTTAGAAGTAAACGAAAAAGCAAAGAAAGGTAAAAGTTAGATGTTGACGAAGGAAAAAAAGCAGAAAGTAGTAACAGAATTCAGAACTTCAGAAAAAGACACCGGTTCGCCGGAAGTCCAGATAGCTATTCTTACCACAAGAATCAATGAGCTTACGGATCATTTCAAAAGTCATCCGAAAGACCATGCATCGAGAAGAGGCTTGCTGAAAATGGTCGGCAACAGGTCTTCACTGCTTAAGTACATAGGCAGGAAAGACATAAAGAGATACAAAGAGGTCATCGGCCGACTTGGTCTCCGTAAATAACTACGTATCTTTGTGGAACGTATGCAATCTCGTATTGCGTTTCATTAATTGTGTTAATACGAGATACGTAAAATTTATTATGAGGTAAGTCATGGCAGAAGTTTTCAGAGTAGAAAAGAAAATCGGCGAAAATAGTTTAATATTAGAAACAGGCAAAATCGCCAGACAAGCAGACGCAACAGTAATAGTTACATACGGCGAAACAATGGTACTTGCGGCAGTGGTATCAGCACCGCCAAGGTCAGAAGAAATAGATTATTTTCCATTAAGCGTAGAGTATCGCGAAAGATTAAGCGCGGCCGGCAAGTTTCCGGGCGGGTTTATGAAAAGAGAAGGCAGACCGAGCACAAAAGAAATTCTCACATCGAGATTGATTGACAGACCAATTCGGCCTTTGTTTCCGGATGGATATTATGACGAAGTACAAATCACAGTAAACGTAATCAGCGCAGACCAGGAAAACGATCCTGACGTATTGGCGATGATTGGCGCAAGCGCTGCCCTTTCGATAAGCGGCATACCATTCCAGGGTCCTATCGGCGGCGTAAGATTAAGCAGAGTTGAGGGACAATTTGTTATCAACGCTACCTACTCACAGCGTGAAAAAAGTGATTTCAACCTGATATTGGCAGGAACACGCGATGCATTAAATATGATCGAAGTTGACGCTAAACAGGTTGCGGAAAACGTAGTCGCGGACGGAATCGAAGCTGCTCACCAGGCAATTGTGGATATCTGCGATTTGATCGGTGAATTAACAGCAAAATGCGGTAAGCAGAAACAAGTTCCTGAGATTAAATGGGACCAGCAGCTTGCTGATGAGATAAAAGAAAAATATACACAACAGTATAAAGATGCTTTCACAATTATGAAGAAAGCAGATAGAAACGAAACTCTTAAAGCAATTACAACCGGCATAAAAGAACTGTACTGCAAAGAGCAAGACGGCAAAGAAGCCCGCTGCTCAAAAGTTCTGATGGGAAGAATCATCGACGGCATACAGAGCCAGATTGTTCGCAATATGATTCTGCAAGGCCAGAGACCTGACGGAAGGTCGCTGACGGATATCAGGCCGATTAGCTGCGAAGTTGGTATTTTGCCAAGATCGCACGGTTCGGCATTATTCACACGCGGCGAGACACAGGCACTTGTCGCTGTAACGCTTGGAACAAGCAGCGATGAGCAAATCGTTGACGGTCTAATGGAAGAATACGGACAGAAATTTATGCTGCATTACAACTTCCCGCCCTTCTCAGTCGGCGAAGTAAAACCAATGCGAGGACCGGGCAGACGTGAAATAGGTCACGGAGCTTTGGCAGAAAAAGCACTTGATAATGTTCGGCCGGACTTGGATACATTCCCATATACCATAAAAATCGTTTCAGATATTACCGAATCAAACGGCTCAAGTTCGATGGCATCGGTTTGCGGCGGCACGCTGGCTCTTATGGATGCGGGTGTTCCGATTCTTGAACCTGTGGCCGGCATATCAATCGGTCTTGTGCAGGAACAGGATAAATATGTTCTGCTGACAGACATCATCGGCGATGAAGATCATTTCGGCGATATGGATTTCAAAGTCGCGGGAACAAAAAATGGTATTACCGCGATTCAGCTCGATATTAAATCAAAGTCACTGCCTCATAATATTATGGTTGAAACGCTGGAAAAAGCGCGTCAGGCACGGCTTAAACTGCTGGAAATTATGACGCAAACAATCAGCACACCAAGAGGCCAGTTGAGCCAGTACGCACCGAAGCTGACGAGCATAGAAATCGACCCGGAACTTATCGGCAAGATAATCGGGCCGGGCGGCAAAACAATAAAAGCTCTTCAGGAAAAGACGGGCACAAAGATAGAAATCGAAGAAGACGGTACGGTTTACATAAGCTGCGTCGGAGGCGACGGACATCTGGAAGCCAAGAAACTTATACAGGCGATGACGGAACCGCCAACAGTCGGAAGAATTTATCCGAAATCGAAAGTTGTTTCGATAAAAGATTTCGGCGCATTTGTCGAGATTCTGCCAGGCGTTGAAGGATTATGCCATATAAGCGAACTTGCCGACGGCTTTGTAAAGAATGTCGATGCAGTCTGCAAGATGGGCGATGAAATACCTGTCAAACTTCTGTCTATCGACGACCAGGGCAGATTTAAACTGTCCCGAAAAGCCGCACTTGCGGAAATGAAGGCCGAGAGCGAATCGCAGCCAAAAGCTTAAATTAAAAATAAATCCGAAATTCGAAGTTCGGAATTCGAAATTATAAACTCGAATTTCTCCATAGGACGCCTCAGGGCGGGATTTCGTTTTTCGGATTTTTTATTTCTGTTCTAAATTCTATGCTTCCTACTAATAAACTAAAAGCAGAAGAACCTAAGCAATCGGAACTTGAAGAGCTGAGCCGATTAACAGGCGGTCTTGCTCACGAGATGAAAAACCCCCTATCGATTATAAAAGTTAATCTCAAACTGATAAGCGAAGACCTTGCCATGTCAAAAGATGAAAACACGAGACGGGCAGCGAGAAAGATTGGGGTCGTTCAGAAAGAAACGGACCGGCTGGAACAGATTCTCGAAGATTTTCTGCGTTATATCCGCAAGACTGAACTGCATCTTTCTGCGGTCGATGTAAACAAACTTGTAATCGATATGGTTGATTTTTATTCGCCGCAGGCGGTGAGCAGGTCTATAACGCTGCGATTGGCGTTGTGCAGCCAGCCGCTGATTTGTATGGCCGACAGCAATTCACTTAAGCAGGTACTGCTCAATTTATTCATAAATGCACAGCAGGCGATGCCTGGCGGCGGAGAATTGATGCTTAGAACACAAAAAACGAATTCCGAAGCGGTGATTATCGTAAGTGATACAGGAAAAGGAATTGAGCCGGAAAATCTTGAAAAAATATTTCATGCGTATTATTCTACCAAAGCCGGCGGCAGCGGACTGGGATTATCTGCTTCGAAAAAAATAATCGAGGCACATAAAGGTTCGATGAAAGTTGACAGTATTCCAGGCAAAGGAACTTCGTTTACTATTCTTTTGCCGTTAGAAGAAAAATAATTATGGCTGAGAAACCGACAATATTAATTGTGGATGACGAACCGGGGCACGCAGATGTTCTGGCGGAGGCGCTTTCGCAAAGCGGAGGCGAGACAATCGCTATCTATGATGCAAAGAACGCGATGGAACTGCTGAGTACGCGGCATATCGATATTGTCATTACGGATTTAAATCTGCACAACGATAAAATCAACGGGGTCGATATTTTAAAAACTGCCAAAGAGCAAAATCCCGGCAGCGATGTAATTTTAATCACCGCTTATGCGACGATAGATACCTGCAAAGAAGCGCTGCGAAGCGGAGCGTCGGATTATTTAGTCAAACCAATCGATATCGACCAACTTCGCGCAATGACTGAAAAGTCTCTTAAGAAATTTCTTTCGGCGGGACATGCAGCAAAAAATAAAGAAGGATTCAGCTTCGCAGGCGTAGTCGGACAAAGCCCATCGATGCAGTCGGTATTCGGGATACTCAAAAGAGTTGCGCCGACAAACATTACAGTTTTAATCGAAGGCGAATCGGGAACTGGAAAAGAACTGCTTGCGCAAGCGATACATAATAATTCGCTGCGAAGAAATGACGCATTTAAACCAATTAATTGCGCGGGACTGACGGAATCGCTGCTTGAAAGCGAACTTTTCGGGCACGCCAAAGGCTCGTTTACAGGCGCTACCGAGGCACGAAAAGGATTGTTCGAGGTCGCGGACAAAGGAACACTTTTCCTTGATGAAATAGGCGATATGCCGATGACGATGCAGGCGAAATTATTGCGTGTACTCGAAGACGGAATAATAGTGCCGGTCGGGTCAAATAAATCAACGGTTGTCGATGTACGCGTTATAAGTGCGACAAACCACGATTTGGCGAGCCTTGTTGAAAAGGAGAAATTCCGGCAGGATCTTTATTTCAGAATTAAAGGTGTGAGTGTAACAGTGCCGCCGCTTCGCGACAGGACGCAGGATATACCGAATCTTGTAGAATATTTTCTGGCAGAAGCATCTGAAGAATTGGGCAAACCGAAAAAGAGTATTTCCGATAACGCGATGAACATTCTCAAAGCATACAGTTGGCCGGGCAATATCCGGCAGCTTCGAAACTGTATCCGTACAATGGCAGTTATGACAGACGCTGAAAAACTCGATGTGAAAGATATTCCGGCAGAGATTCACCAGGTTCGGCAGCTTTCCGGGCAGGTCGCACCGCTTGGGGGCGTTTCGCTTAATGACATCGAACGAAAAGCAATTATCGATACGCTAGCAAAAGTAAATAATAATCGGGAAAAGGCTGCAAAACTGCTCGGCATAGGCGAAAGAACGCTTTATCGAAAATTAAAAGAATACGATATACAAATATAGAACCAACTTAAAAGTTAAAACTAAAAAGCAAAAACTGCGGAACGGTCTTCGACCGAATTAGTTTAAAGTTTTAATTTTTTCAATCCACTGCTTTGCGGTTTCGGCAATCTGCTGCTGAGTATGTTTGACTTCAAGGACGAAACTATTGTTCTCAAATTTTCCCCTTACCGCATCGAAGTCGGCATCACGAATCTTCTCATCACCATCAATGCCATAGCCGATTCGCGGAGTATCGCCGAATTCCTTTTTCGCATCGGCAACAATCAGGATATTCAATTTTTCACAGGCAGCCAGCCAGTTATTGATAATCCAAAGAACTTTTTGGGTGTCTGATAACTGGTGCTGACCTTTCATTAAATTGCTGATTTTTTCGCAAGCCCATGCCCATTTATATTCGGCGTATTTCGAATGGCAGGATTTCAGGCCATTGATTATGCTTTCGATTGAATTGAATTTTTCAGCTTCTATATTATCAAGCAGAGCGGTCATACATTTTTGAGGTGTGAGCAGACCTGCAACATCAATCCATTTATTCCCGTTCGAAACAGGCGGCTGAAAGATATTTCGCAAATCTGAAACAGATTCAGGTTTTACATCATTGAGCTTTTCGATAAGACAATCGCCCAAATATTTATTAATGGCCAACGTATAATATTCAATACCCTTGGCAAGTGCGGAAGTTTTGAAATGCAGATTGTTGCAGACGACTTCGAGGGTGTCCATGTTTTCGGGTTTGAGATTGAGCAATAAATCAAGTCCTTTTATGATTTTCTCGACGGTATAGGGGCTGAGCACATCGAAAATAATCAAATCTGATTTCTCCGGGCATTTTCGCTCATCACGTTTCGGCCATTTCTCGCCGTCACGTACAATGCCGACTGTTCGCAGGTTAACTCCGGGTACGATATAAGTTTTGTCTTCCTCTTCATAAAGATATGAGAACGGCAAATCGGATGTATCGGGATGACCATAATGTCTGCCGAGGATTACACAGAAAGGCCCTATCCTGGCAGGATACATTACATATCCATCGGAAGTCATTTTTGCACCGCGGTCAAAAATACCCTGATGAACGGAGCCGACTTTGTACATGTGATTGCTCTCATTGGTTCCGCTGCCGGCGTTAAAGAAGCTGAATAAGCCGGCGATAAGCAATGTGGATTTGTGATGACTGACGGTGTATGGGCCGGCGAAAATTGAGCATATTTCGCCATGATGAAGGCCGCAGTTCGCAAAGCAAACTGAATTTTCAGCAGAGAACTGCTTCGTCATTTTGACAGCCTGGCCGATAAAGCAATCTGAAACAATCGAACTTTCGGAAATTTTCGCGCCTTCGGCAATAATGAAATCCTTGGCGACGACGCTTGCTCCTATTTCGGTCGGGGCTTCTTTGCAGCTTTTTATCGTTCCGTTTTCAAGACGTTTGACATTGCCGATGATAGCATACTCACCAATTTTTACATTTTTAATTGTTCCGCAATTTGAAAGGTGCGCGCCTTTGCATACGAGGCCGACATCCGATTTTACGCTTTCGGCATATTGAGCGATTTGCTTTCCAAGGATTTCCAGAACCTTTGTCCGATGGCGGTACAAAGCCATTATATATGCAACTTGCGCAGTGAGATTGTCATAAATGGGTATCTCCCTGCCGCCGCCTTCATTTATAACGACAGCTTTTATGCCGTTGCCAAACGTCGTCTGGCCTTCGACAGCCAAAAGGTCGATATGGTCAACTACGCAGTCGTCTTCGATAATATAGTTTGCGATATGATTGGAAACATTGGCAATATAAACATTATCGCCGATGGTGCAATTATGAAGAAAAGCATTGTAAATGCCTGACGGTTTTTTCACTCCGCCGAAAAAGATGATTTGTTTATCGAAACATCCGAGCCGGATTTTACCTGAAAAAGTAACATTTTTAATGGTGTCAGCTTTAAACGCGGGCGAAACTGAAACGCTGTTCCAATCTTCGCATTGACAGTTTTGTTTTTCAAGCTGGTCAATTTGATTTTTCGAAAGTGATATGCTTTTTTCGTTCATAATTCACCATTCTATTATTTTTTATCCGTTGATTTTAATTCCTTCTGCTGCTGTGAAAGAACCTGCATAATATTGCTTGCACCAAGAACCGCGGCGGCGCCTTCATATCCCTGGCCTGTTCCCTGAACCAGGACGGTCGGTACTTTAATTATATCGGGATTAATTTTTGCCGCGTCAAGAATATCCCTCAGCATCGAAAGCTGCAAAACTCTATCTTCACCAAGTATCGCTACCTGTGCTTTTTGTCCCTCGGCAATTTCCATCAATCTGAATTTTTCACCTTCGCCGAGGAATTTCGAAGCGTCTTTTCTAAATTCAGCAGCATCTTTTTCAATTTGAGCGGCCATTAGAATCGGCTGCTGGTCTGCCATTGCGCGTTTCTTTTCGGTTTCGATTCTTGTTTCCTGTGCGAGTTTTTCTTCTTCAAAAGTCTTTTTGAGCTGTCCTGCGAGTTGTTCTCTTTGTTTGGAAACCAAAAGCTCAGGCGGCAGTATAACATCGCCGATTCTTATTTCCTTAATAGATATCCATGCCTTTGTGCCTTCGGGAATTATTTTCGCTTCAATCTCATCTTCTATTTCATTTCTTTTGTCAATTAAATCAAAAACTTTAACTTTACCGACGACATTCCTTATAACACTTCTGATAGTCGGGGTTAAAATATCGTCCTCGATTTCCTGCACGTTTCCAACCGACGCGACGACATAAGGCGCCATCTCCGGTGAGACCTGCACAAGAACTCTTAAATCGATGGGAAACTCCCAGCCTTCAACTTTTACAGAGATGGCCATATCAGCGGCATCTTTGCCGACAGGAATATCAGCATCCCTTGTCTTTTGCTCTATTTTGCCTTCCTGGTCTATTTGAAGATCAATCCATCTCCTGTGGTATCCGCCGCTGTATTCCCAGGTCTGTACACGAGAATCAAATTCGATAATTTTAAACGCATCGTCATTTATATAATATTGGCCGGGCAGCAAAACTTTTTTCCAAACCCCTTTATAACCTACGGGCACGACCTGTGCTTCAAGATTGAGACCGGTTTTGACTTTTTCAATCGCATTCGGATCTTCCTTGACCTGCTGAACATTCGATTTCACAACGCCAACATAACCTGCGGGAATGTCCTTAACGGGGGTTCTTGCATCGACCTTGAACAGATAACGATTGATTCTATATTTGCCGGGTTTGAGAACTGTAAGCTGAGGGCCTTTCTGGCCGCGGTTTTTGAGAAAATACTCTGCGTCGAGCATATCATTTAATTTATCTTCAGGCCATTCGTCTGCGAAAATCTGTCCGCTCTTTAAAGGCATACCATCGCTTGCGACAATTTTGCCGCAGAATCCGCCGGGGATTTCGAGCACCGGTTCAAATTCGATTTTATAAATAACTCGCAAAAAAGGAGAAAAATGAAAGCCGGGCGAAAGGATTCTTGCCTGCGGGCCGTTTTCGCCTTCAAAAGCGATAACTTGGCCGGGCTTCATCGATTTACCAAGATAAATCTTTTTCAGATGGCCGACTTCATCAGCACCGACAATCACGAAAGAGGTTGACGCAAAGAGAAAAATGCCGATCGCAAAGCATAAAACGCCAGCCAGTTTAAAGCCAAGGGACCTGATTACGTCTTCTTGTGAATGACCGTCTCTTCGTTTGCTTGATAAAATTAAACCAAAAGCTGCTATTACAAAAACCAAACCTAAAAAAAACTGAATCATTTTCAACTCCTAATATGTAAAATTGTATGATACTTAAATAAGCCTCTATATTCCTGTTTATTGTCCATCCATGCTTTCCTTGTAAAATCAGCGTTATTATACGTCAGAATTCATGGCAAAACAATCATAAAAAAATGTTCAAAAAAGGATGAAACGGTAACAAATCGGTAACAAACGTTCGTTATAAGTTAATCGGTTGCGCGGCTCGTTTCGTCAATCGCTTTTTGGTTACGAATAAGCATATCGCAAGCTTTCGATGAATTTTATGGCAAAATTATATAAAAATGTTATTTATTTAAAAAGGAGCTAAAAATGAAAACGTTGAACACAATATTGTTCATTCTAATGGCTTTCGGCTCGGAAGTTTTAGCCGAACAGACCAAGTCCCCTGCCGTGATGCTGCAGGAGGGTATTTATGCCGAGGAGACCGAAGGCAATCTCGACAAAGCGATGGAGATTTACGGCCAAATTCGCAAAGACTACAACGATGTCGAACGCATTTCCGCAAAGGCAACCTACCACCTCGGTATGTGCCATCTGAAAAAAGGCGATAAAGAGACGGCAGCTAAATATTTCGAGGAAGTGGTCAGTTATTTTCCCGACCAGAAATCTGTTGCCCAAAAAGCCCAGCAGCAGCTTGATAAATTAGGCATCAAAAAAGATGCTGACAAAAACATATTTGATATTCTGGGCACAGAAGCGGTTACATACATCGGCACAAAATATGGTGAAGTCTGCTTCGAAGCTGGTTTGAAAAAATTATATTCTAACAGCCATATTTACGTATTAGATAAGGATTTTATTCTCCATGCAGGCGGTCTTGGTTATATATATAATTTAACAGATAAACCAATTGCGGAAAAATACCGAATTGGCGGCACAAGTTACCGTAACCAGACGTTATATGATATTACCGGAAATAAATTAGATTTCGAGATAACACAAAACTATGAAGTTTTTTGGATACCAAAAGAACCACTGCAACCGGGTGGATTTTTTAATTATGCCTGGACATTAGATGAAAGTCGAAAAATCAATCAAACAGAGTCAGGTTACAATTTAACAATGAGAAACCAGTTTGGCGATCGCTGCTATGAAACTTTCTTTTTAGCAGTGCCGGAAGGAATACAGATTACCGAACAAAGTGAAGAATATACCGGCAAAGAAAATATCACCGGGTGGGATATTTACTGGTGGAAAAAGGAAGTACCGACAAATACAACTCACGTTGTTAATGTAACACTTGCAGAAGAAACGAAACTTGTGCAGGAAATGAATAATGTAATTGAACCAAACGGTTTGATACATTTTAAAAACCCACAAAATCATACAAATACCGGCACAATACCTATAACAAGCACAAGTTTTATAAATTCGGATTTTGTAAACGTAACAGGAATGTACTATAAAGACGGACGGCCAATAAATTATACAACAACCCATAAGGGAAACCATTTTAATTACGATATTACTTTCGACAAACCTATACAGCCCGGCGAAACTGTCGAAGGAATGGTTGAAGGCACAATACACAATCTTATTAATATTCTGCCCGGAACAAAAGATACATGGCGGTATTATATGAACCACTCGCCGAACAGCGGAGTGCCTACGCTGCGGATTGAAACTTACCTGCTGCCGGAAGGTTCGGAACTGATTTCCACTACCCCGCCTGATATGCAGGTAACCGAAAAAGACGGGAAAATTCAGCTTCGGGTCGAAAAAATTATACCTGCGGGCGGTAGCTTAACCACATCATTTCAATATCGAATCACGGGAGCTGAGCCGGATATTGTTAAGCCCCTGAAAATTGAATCCGCACCCTGGGCAGACGGCGAAGTAATGGAACTAAGACTTAAACATCCCACAGGGAATGAATATGGGACAATAATTTATTCTGCACAAAAAAATCAAAATAACTGGCAGATTATTTCGCATCTTTATGTAAGCGAAGCATCTTTATCTCAATATACTTTTGTAGAAGCGGACGCTGAAAATTTTGTGCCCGTTTATGGCCAAACGACAAACTGGACAGGAGATTTCAAAGCTAAATACGGCAGTGAAAATGTTAATCTCACAATCAATACTTCTGAGAAACAAACTGCAAAAGAAATTTCACTGGACAAGACCGCATACGATAATGAACAGGCAGTTTATTTAATCAGGCGAATGCCTCTTGCGGAAGATTACTATGGCAGTTTTCCAATTTTTACCCTTCAGGGCGGCGCAACTGTAGAATGCCGAATTAAGGTTTTAGGCATTGAAGATGTTACCGTAGAAGCAGGAACCTTCAAGTGCTATAAAACAGACCTTCCAATATTCTCACAAAACATTAAAGCTCTGCAGCATACCTTATGGTTTTCAACCGATGGTAAGAAATATCTGGTCAAATACGATGTCGGAGGAACAGCGACAATGGAATTGGCGAAAGTATGGCAGAGAGAAATCGGCAAACCTATCATATTTGAAAATGCCGAGCCTGCTTTTTCAACCATTGTACCCTCAGAATGGCGATACTATAAATACGGCACCGGCGGGCAGACAAGTTTGCAGTTACTGCCGCCAGATAATAAGGCATGGGCTGTTCTTGTCTGGCAAAAGAGAGGAACCGATCCTGATTCTAAATCGGCTATAACGATAGCTAAGGCAGATAGCGAAAAACTGAAAAACACTTTGCAGAATTACACCGCAGAACAGAATAGCTGGAAAGAATTCACAGTTAATAATCTTCAGGCGGCACAATATATTGCTTCGTACGAGGACAGCGGGAATCGTTTGCAGAAAAACGAAAGTCCAAAAGAAATGACAGAATACCGTACATATATCGTTGATGCGGAAAATGTCTATTGGTTTGTTTTCAGAACGGAAAAGGATAAATTAGAATTAAACAAAGCTGAATTCGATTCCATAATTAACAGTTTCAGAACGAATGCTAAATAGTAAACCTTCAAATCAGTTGCGGTGGGTGATATTGCTGCTTGCGATAGCGGTGATACTGCCCACCGTCTGTCTGCTTTGGTTTATGTCGCAGGCGGTTAAAAATGAACGGCTGGCGGTTCGGCAAAAATTGATTGAAGTTTATATGGAAAAAGCCAAACCGTTTATTGAAAATTTGCACCAAAGCAGTTTAAAATTCGAGCAGGAAATACAGCAGACCGCACAGGATGATCTTTTTTCGTTTTTTATAAAATTCTGCTGCGATAAAGAATATGCAGAAGGAATTCTGGTATATGACAGCAATGGTCAGCTTCTTTTTCCTGTAACATCAGATGAAACATTTGTCATTGACAGTGAAAAATTTACAAAAGCATGGAAAGCGGAATTTAATGACAGCAATTACACCCAGGCAATTTCAGAGTACGAGCAGATAGCCGAGGCAAATTCTATTTCTTATGAAATCTTCCAATGCAATTTAGCTGTTATTCGCTGTTTAGAGAAGACCGGAAACATTGAAAAAGCTATCAGCAACTGCAAACAATTGGCTTATACATCAGATCATAGTACATTTAAAAATAACTTTTTAGCAAGATTGAAACTGATTGAGTTATATAGGAAATATGATAGTACTCTTTTCGAAAATGAAGTCCGGCAATTATTATCTGATATTTTATCTTCTTCAGAGCCGACTGCTATTGATATCAGAGCTTTCGTTTTAAATGAGCTGCTCGGAATAATTGATAAAGCAAAATTACCCGGTGAAAAGATAAATATATCTAAAGCTCAGAAATTTCTTCAGGCGTATACCTTATCTTTTCAAATCGTTCAGCATTTGTCCGCAAAGGAAAATTTGCATAAATGGCAGGAAAAAAAACTTATAACGTTTAACCTGCCTGAAAAAATATTCGGAATGCTGTTCAAAAATAAAAGCAGAAATATCATTCTATGCGGACGCAGCAGCACTGTTATAGAAGTTTTAAAATATGTAGCAGAAAAAATTTCTGATTCAGCGGTAATTGTCGGGGTATTCGACGAGCAGGAAAATGAAATTTACGGCATAGATAAAAATCCCGGAGATGCTTTTATGAGCATCAAACCAAATGAATATCTCGGCCAAAAATGGAAACTGCTGTTCTTTTTCCACAATTCAGGGGTCTTTGATAATGCCGCAAACAAGCAGGAAACTATTTATATATGGACAGGTCTGCTCGTGGCAGGATTAGTTTTAAGTTCCGGCCTTTTGGCGGCTCAGGCAATCAGTCGACAGGCGAAACTCAATAAACTCAAAAACGATTTTATCGCGACGATAACACACGAGCTTAAAACCCCCCTCTCATCTATGCGAGTGCTTGTCGATACGCTTCTCGAAGGCAAATGTGAAAACAGGGAGCAGGAAACCGAGTATCTCCAGCTTATCGCAAAGGAAAATGGCCGACTCAGCAGGCTGATTGATAATTTCCTGACCTTCTCGCGAATGGAACGCAATAAGCAGGTCTTTGAATTTGCACTGGCAAGTCCGGTAGAAATCGCGAATAACGCAGCAGAGGCAATACAGGCGAAATTTGAAAAGGCAAATGTTTATTTCAATATGAACATTGCAAACCCCCTGCCGACGATAAATGCTGATAAGGATGCTTTGACAACGGTACTTGTAAATCTGCTCGATAACGCTTATAAATATTCGAATGAAAGCAAACAGATTGAGCTGAATGTTTTTATTCAGGACTCTAATGTTTGCTTTGAGGTAAAGGATAATGGTTTGGGAATGACGCGATGGCAGATGAAGAGAATATTCGACAGATTTTATCAGGCCGATACCAGTCTTTCACGGCAGACGGAAGGCGCAGGTCTTGGCCTTTCAATCGTCAAATTTATCGTCGATGCCCATAAAGGCAAAATAGAAGTCGAAAGCAAAATTGGTAAAGGAAGTGCATTTACTGTGAGATTAACCGCGAATGAACACGAATAAAAACTATTTCTTTAATCGCTAATTGCACGGATTACACTGAAATAGTTTAAATAAAATCAGAGAAATCAGCGTAATCTGTGATTTAAAAAGGCTAAAAAATGAAAAAGAAAACTACATGGCAGGAAAAACTGGCAGACAGCAAGGATTTACCGCGAATTGAAAAAATCGATGAAAAGAAATCCAAACGCTGGGGCATGGGTACTTTTGTTATACCCGCTCCAATCGAAGTTGATGAGATTATGCGCAAAGTGTCGAAAGGTAAACTTATAACAATAAATGAAATCAGGGAAATTCTTGCAAAGAAACATAACGTCACAATCGGCTGCCCTATCACAACAGGCATATTCTCATGGATTGCCGCTCACGCTGCTGATGAGATGGAAAGCGAAGGCAAGAAGAAGATTACCCCATATTGGCGAACACTAAAAACTGGCGGAATATTGAATGAAAAATATCCGGGCGGAATTGAAAACCTTAGAAAAAGGTTAGAAGCCGAAGGCCATATAATAATTCAAAAAGGCAAAAGCAAATTTCTTATGGTCAAAGATTTTGAGGAATCAATTATCAAGATTTGAAAAGATGGAAACAGTTTTAATAATAGAAGATGATTCATCGATGATGCGGGGTTTGAAAGATAATTTCGCTTATGCGGGATATAATGTGCTGACCGCAATGGATGGTGAAAAAGGGCTTGAGGCAGCACTTGAAGCAAAGCCGGATTTAATTATCCTCGATATTATGCTGCCGAAAGTAAACGGCTATGAAATTTGCCGGATTATACGGAAAGAAAAATTAGATATGCCGGTGATAATGCTTACCGCCAAAGGTGAGGAATCTGATATTATCCTGGGCCTGAATCTTGGGGCAGATGATTATGTTACTAAGCCATTTAGTATTAAAGAGCTACTGGCGAGAGCGGCGGCATTCTTGCGCAAGAAAAAAGTCAATGAAAAGGAAGTTTTCAAATTTGGCGATTTTCATTTCGATGTAACAGCACGCAAACTTTCGAAAAAAGGAAAAGAAATAGAGCTTTCGCCTAAAGAATACAAGCTGCTGGAATTTTTCCTTAAAAAGCAAGGCAAAGCCCTGACTCGTGATGAAATATTAAACGCTGTCTGGGGGTATAACAGCTTTACAGGTCATCGCAGCGTCGATAGATTTGTAACAACCCTGCGTAACAAAATCGAAACAGACGGCGACAATCCCACATTTATTCACACCTTGCGCGAAATTGGCTATAAATTTAATATTTAAGTAAATTTGTCCTTATGTAAATTTGTCTGATAAATTTATTCGACTACAACTGTTCCATCTTTTACAGCTATAGGATTGAGTTTACCGCAGTGGGGGCATTTCAAAAATGCCTTTCCATCCTTGTCGAGCTTCATTTTCATAGGTTTTTTGCAGCATTCCATTGGTTTGCCGTTTTTATCAACCACCGTCAGATACAAATCTCTGCCGCCGCTTGGATCGCGAGCTATAAAATAGTCATCGGGTGAAAAGTAGGCCGATAAATATGTATCATATCCCGAAGTGGCAATTGTAGAATCTTTTAATTGTTCTGTCACTGTTTTTGGGGGTTTTTGCCCCTGCTGACATCCAATGACAAAAAACAGTGATAATAAGCATACAAAAAAAGCCGACTTTTTAATCATACCATCCCTTTCCTAAAGTTAATTATATAGAAAGTTACTCTTAAAATACTTCGGTATTTTTTGTTATATGACTTTAAAGATATTATACTATTTCCATAGGATTACTTCCAGTATTAATACGTCGGTATAGGATTGTTGTTCTAAAGAATGAAAATTATAGAACACTTAATATGTTATATTTTGCCATAAAATAGCTATGTGTTAGCTTTTTGAGTAATTCAGAACCTATTTTTAAGCAAATTCCCTTATGTTGCCGACATTTCTAATAGATAAAATTATTTTAATTTAATTGGAACATTCTCTGGACACTGTCGTATTGTAGACTACAATAATACTGAAGTATTCCTATGGAGTGGATATGAATAAACAATTATTGGCCTTTTTGATGTTGACGCTTTTATGTCAAATCTGCGCCGCTGATGCCAATTTACCTGATCCCAATGCTCCCAAAACACTTGAAGACTATCTAATCTTTGCATCTCTCAACAATGCCGAGCTGAAATCCAGATTCCAGCAATGGAAAGCTTCACTTGAACAAATCCCGCAAGCCAAAGCCCTTCCAGACCCGCAGTTTACTTATGGCAAATTCATTCGCCAATCGGATATGCAAATGAATCAATTTATAGGAATTATGCAGGTATTTCCATGGATAGGAAAAATCGAAGCTCAGACAGATGCGGCGGCTGCGACGGCAAAATCCGTCAGGCAGATATTTGAAGCTGCCCG
>Ga0209417_1002037_pt1 | contig 33530 bp, 30 predicted proteins | sample RifGroF2_FD_184002 | JGI IMG/M metagenome (GOLD analysis project Ga0209417, IMG submission 184002) | Groundwater microbial communities from Rifle, Colorado, USA - Groundwater F2 (SPAdes) (version 2) | ecosystem: Environmental > Aquatic > Deep subsurface > Groundwater | place: Rifle, Colorado... | reverse complement strand
TTCCTGCCCAAAGAGCATTCCGCTAATTAAAAGAATTGATAAACTCCCGGACAGAATCGGGAAAAGATTTTTTTTCATTAAAAGTCTCCGTTCTTTTGAAGCAACATATAATTTTTTTTGATTTCGGCAAAAACTTCTTCCATAGAAATTGACGCCATGCAATTTAACTTCTCGCATTGTTGACGCGTACACTTGGTGCAATTTATGGTCGATTCAAAGATAATTTTCTTTTCTGTGAACGGTCCCCACCTTCTGACCGAACACGCATCTATTTTGGGATAAAATCCGATAACAAGTTTATTTAACGCAGCGGCAATATGCAAAGGTCCGGTTGAATTTGAAACAAATATTGCGGAAGCATCAATAAGAGCTATTAATGATGGGAGTGAAAACAATCCGGCAACATTTATCGTATTTCCATTAACAACCAGAGATTGACAAATTTCAGACTCACTTTCAGAACCGGTTATAATAACTTTTACGTTTAGCGTTAAAAGCTTTTCTACTAATTGCTTCATTTTGGCTAATGGTAAATCAACCGCACTTCCTCCGCTTCCGGGATGTACAATAATGATCGGCGTGGAGTCAACAATATTATTTTTAAGAAAAAATTGTTGAACATCTCTCTTCCCTTCTTCGTCAATCTGAATATGGAAATCAGCTTCACCTAACCGCAACTGTTTTTCAATTCCAAAAACTTTTAACAGATTCAAGTTGTATTGTAGTTCGTGCCTCTCGGCATACTTTCTATGTTCATAGATCTTTTTTGTAAAGAAAAAAGAATAGGAGCGGTACCCCGTTCCAATCCGGTTTTTTATTCGCGTTAAAAAAAGGATGAAAGCCAATCTGAACGTTGGATAGACCACAATGCAGCTATCAAATTTTTTCGATTTAATTTTCTGCACATTCGAAAATATTGCCGGGACACCGCCAACTTCATCAAGAATTAATACTTCATCAATGAACGGATGATTTTTTACTAAATCAAAAGTATACTGTTTTACAAGAAAAGTGACGTTACACTCAGGAAACTTTTTTTTAATCGTTTCGGCGAGCGGAAGCGAAAGAACTACGTCTCCGATTCGATCTGTGCGCACAAGTAAGATGTTTTTCGGGTTGATCATTTGGCGGAAACGAAAGGATTATCTTTTAAATAAAACCGCCAGGGTAAATCTTTTGATTTAGTAATTCCAATTCTTGTTGTGCTCACAATATTTTTCTTAGGAACCGTCTCCCCTTCCGCTAAAAAAATATCGTCGCCGCAAAGATCAACTCCGTTTTGAACATTCGTGATATCAAATGCTTTGCAAATTTTGCCGGGACCGTTAACCAAATTTAGAAATTCTTTTTCTGAGATTTCACTTTTCCGAAATCTTCTTTTTGCCATCAGTTCAACTTCGTCAAGCGGTTCAATAGCGCGTATCAGAACTGCCGAACCAACTCCTTCTTTATCACACACAACATTACAGCAAAAGTGATTTCCATAAATAAAGTAAACATATAATTTCCCGCCGGAAGCAAACATCAATTCATTTCTTTTTGTTCTCCCCTTAAAGGAATGAGATGCTTCATCAATCTTTTCGGTATAAGCTTCCACTTCAACTATTTTCCCTACTAAGTATTTTGGACCATCTTTTTTTACAAGATATTTACCGGGAAGCTCCGGCGCAATTTTAAGAACATTTCTCTGATAAAATTTGTCAGGTAATTTCTGAAACTGTCGGGTCTTCATGGTAAAATAAAAAGCGGGACTTTGAGGTTAATCAAGGTTATACTTCGCTTGAAGTTCTGAAATTCGTTCAAGGAAGTAATCTTTTTTTGAGGGATTTTTGGGGATCAACCGTTGGTACATTTCAATTGCTTCTTTGAATTCCCCTTGCGCAACATAAATTTTTGCAAGAGTTTCTGAAGCTATTTTAACTTCGGAAGGAAATTCGGGATCATTCTCAACTTCTCTGTTTTCTCCCTTGGGAGGAGACAATCGAATCGAAGATATTTTTTCGGCTATTTCTCCGAGTCTGTCGTCGAATTTTTTTTCTAAAATTACCGGTTCCGGCTTTTCTTCAAACGTTTCGCTTTGTTCTTCGTAGAAATCATTTTCAAAGGTAAATGGCTGGCGTGGAATTTTGCCGAACGCGGATCTTAATTTTTTACTGGATTCAACTTCTTCAGCAAAAAAATTATAAGATGCTTCCGAGTTTATTAATCCGCATCCTTTTTTGAAAGAAACCAAAGCTTCATCATATTGCCCGAGTAGTGTTAAAGCCTTAGCTAGCACAATGTGAGCCGTTGGATAATTAGGAAAATAGTTTAATCCCTGATGTAATATCTCAACAGCTTTTTCTACGTTATTAGCAAAAATCTCCGTGTTTGCCTCTCTGACAAACAACGGAGATTTTTTATTATACTCATAAATTAAGCTAACTTTTTCGTCGAAAATATTCTTAGCGGTCTTTCCCACTTTAAAACCTATTTTTTAGAATAGGCATGTCTGATAGAAGTTACCGAGACAAAAGAAAATCCGATGAAGAATAACAACTGGAACGGAATTGCGGCAATCTCTAAAAAGTAAATCGACGAACCGATACCAACCAAACAATAGAGAGCCATTATCAACTCAACAATTACAGAAGGTTCTAATTTTGTGTTCACGTATTTGTTGTTACTCCATGAGTCTTTTTGATTAACTACTTTGAATTTTGGAGTTCTTACAAATTCGCTCTTTCTGCTCAACAATCCTTCGATTACTGCACGCGAATTATTAACCGCAAAACCCATACTTCCCGCCATAAATAAAGGGAAAAGTACGATCTTTTTGCGCCAATCAGTTCTAATATCTTTTTGTGAATAGAGATAAAACATGAAAGAACCGATAAAAGCAAGAATGAAAATTGACATTACGGCAAAATATGCTTCATGTGAGCCGCTGTTCTTAATAAAAATTAAGGGAACGTTCAAAATAGCTGCTAAAAGTATAAACGGGAATGCTAAATTATTTGTTAAATGAAATGTAGCTTGAAGTTTAACTCTCAACGGTAATTTTGATTTTAGAACCATCGGAAGAATTTTCTTTGCAGTTTCGATAGCACCTTTTGTCCAACGGAATTGTTGAGCTTTTAACGCGTTAATTTCAGAAGGTAATTCAGCAGGAGAAATTTCATCACGAAGAAAAACGAATCTCCAGCCCTTTAATTGTGCGCGGTAACTTAGATCCAAATCTTCAGTTAACGTATCGGCATGCCAGTTCCCGGCGTCTTCAATACAGCTTCTTCTCCAGATACCGCCGGTCCCGTTAAAGTTAATAAAAAATCCGGCTTTGTTTCTTACGTTCTGCTCAATTACAAAGTGCCCGTCTAAAGCCAGAGCTTGTGCTTTTGTTAAAATTGAATAATCACCATTCAGATGTTCCCATCGGGTTTGAACCATCCCAATTTTATTATCGGTAAAATGCGTAAGGGTTTTTTTCAAAAAATCTTTTGAGGGAATAAAATCAGCGTCAAAAATTGCTATAAATTCACCGGTAGCTGTTTTCATACCTTCTTTTAGCGCACCGGCTTTGAACCCTTCACGGTTAGCTCTTCTAACGTGAAGAATATCGAATCCGAGGGCTTTCTTTTCCGCAACTTTACTTGCAACTAAATTAACAGTTTCATCGGTGGAATCGTCCAGTACTTGAATTTCCATTCTATCTTTTGGAAAATCAATTTCACAAACCGAATCAATTAAACGTTCAACAACATACAATTCATTATATAACGGAAGTTGGATAGTAACCTTTGTATCGGGGTGAATATCAACATTAGCCGCAGGCTTAACGTTTTTGTATTTGTTATAGTAGTAGATCATAAAAAAACCATGACTACTAAAAACAAATAAAATGAACAATGAAATAAAATATGAGATAAGCACTATCTCATCCATAAAAGCTCCTATAAATTAAATTACCAACCTGACACAGTATCTAACAGAATATCATCACTTATTTTATTAATTGCGTCTTCGATGCCCAAATTTCGATCTGTAATTCCGCCTGAATAATCACCATAGTTAGAGAATTGTTTCTCAAAAACGGTTCGTCTCTGAATCAAATCTTTAAAAGTTACTTGAACAGTAATCGTGAGTCGCCTTGAAGCTACATTTTCACCGGCGGAAACAATCGCCGGAACATCAGAAAGCGAAACAACCACACATTCCAGAACCGCGTCTGCACTGCTTTTCTCAGAAATTTGCAGATTGTTATCGTCGATAAATTTCTGAGTTAATTTTTCAGTAAGCAATTCTCTCAATCCCGGTTCAGCCGAACCACTTCTGTCCTCGGCAAATGGGATTGCTATTGTTTTTAAATGTGGAGGAACAGAAGCTCCGGAAAATGAATAAGGGCATCCAGAACACCCCGCAAAATTACTGAAAATTCCTATGATAAACAACAAAACTAACGGTTTGAGAAATGCCCGGAACTTGTTAAAAACAGTCATTTTTTTCACTTTTTGCCAACTTTTTAAAGGTTATAATCTTTTATTTTTCTGTAAAGGGTTCTTTCGCTAATTCCCAACAACTCCGAAGCAATTCTTTTGTTTCCCTTAGCTTTTTCGAGCGCGAGAAAAACGGCTTTTTTACTCGCTTCTTCAACGCTTTGCACTACATTTGCATCGTCCTGGATTTCAAGGTTTTCTTTATCCTTTTGTAAAAGAATTTCTTTTATGTCGAGGATATCTTTTTTTAGTTCAAAGAGGGCGCGATAAATAAATTCTCTCTCAACCTCCTCAGGACTTTTTCGTGTTACAACAGGAAAGTTCATTGAAGTTCCCAACTTTGGAGTTGGAATTATTTGCTCGAAAATCTCTTTCGTTATCCTGGCATTTTTTGTAAGCGCGATGGAAGTTTCAACCGCGTTTTTTAATTCACGTACATTACCGGGCCAAGGATAGTCATGGAGATATTCCAAAGCATCATTCGTAAACGTAGGATTGGCAGTTTTATTTTCTTCAGCGAATCTATCCGCGAAGAAATGAGTCAGTTCCAAAATATCGATTTTTCTTTTTCGAAGCGGCGGAATATGAATAGTTACGGCTTTCAATCTGAAAAATAAATCTTCCCGGAATCTTTTTGCATCAACTTCGTTCTGTAAATCTTTATTTGTTGCCGCAAGAAACCGGACATCAACCTTTGTGAGCGTCTCAGCGCCGATGCGCATAAATTCTTTAGTTTCTATTGCACGGAGAAGTTTTACCTGCGTGGTTATGGGCATTTCGGCTATTTCATCAAGAAATAATGTTCCACTATTTGCAAGTTCAAAATAGCCCTTGCGTGCATCAATAGCGCCGGTAAATGAACCCTTGGTATGACCGAACAGTTCGCTTTCCAAAATTCCTTCGGGGATGGCGCCGCAGTTTACGCTTATTAGCGGCTTATCTGCGCGGCGGCTTGCGCTATGAATGGCGCGGGCGAAAACTTCTTTACCAACTCCACTTTCACCGAAGATTAAAACGGAAATATCAGATGCAGCAACTTGAATGATGATATCCATCAAGTCGTGAATTTCTTTTGACTTTCCGACGATCCCGAATTTTTTTTGTAGTTGTTCTATAGTCATTTTTTAAATTGAGTTTACTTCTGCAAAAATAAGAAATAAATCGGTTGTATAAAGAGAGAGAAGCCTGATCGGGGAATTTTTAGCAAATCGATTGTTGAACTCTGATGAATAATTTTCCCACTGATCTTTATTTTGAAACAATTCTTCCGTTTAATTTAAAATCAACATTAACTTTTTCAAGAATTTTTTCAGCTAATTTTTTATCCTCAAACTTGCCAAGATAAAGTACATTAAAAATGGTTCCAGCTACATTCTTTTCCACCAATTCAATTTTGTAACCGGAATCCTCAAGTTCCCCTTTCAACACTTCCGCATTTTTCAAGCTGCTAAACGCGCCGACTTGAATTGTAAATTGAAAGTTATCCGGTTTAGCATTAGTTACTTCTTTGCTTTCATTTGCTTCTGAATTTTCGACGGAGATTTTTTCAAATGAAGAGAGATAGTTTGAGTTAGGATAATCTGTTCTCAGTTTTTTATGATAGAGAGCCGCTTCGTTCTCGTCACCGATTGCAGTGTAGTAACTGTAAATTCTAAAAAGCGCCGCATCGGCATATTTTGATTTTTGAAATGTCTTAACAATTTTCAAATATTTTTCATTCGCTTTTGCGCCGTCTTCCGTCAGCAAAGCAGATAAGAAAAGTAAGGATGGATCGCCCGGATTGCGCTTAATTAAAGGCTGAAGCTCCTCTTTCACTTCACTGCTTTTACCTTCTTCAACTTTTTTTAAAAGCGGGACAATATTGTATTCTTGTGAAAAAGATTTTTCAGTAAAAAAGATAAGAAGCGCGGTAAAGAAGATGAAATTTTTTATAGCTTTGAACATTTATCACTAATCTCTTTTAACTTGCTAATCTCACAGTAGAAGGTTCTTTTTTATTTATAACCGAAACTACAGTTCCAAACAATGTTCCGGAAGTTGCACGGTTGATTGAAACTTCTATGTAGTCTCCTTCGCCGATATTTTGTTGGCGCGGAAATACTACTACCTTATTCCCATCTGTTCTTCCGGATAAAAAGTCTTCCGATCTTTTACTCGAACCTTCCACAAGTACAATTTCATTTTTTCCTAAAAGTTGTTGATTCACCTCAAAAGAGATATGCTGCTGCAAATCAATAATTTCCTGCAAACGTTTTGATTTTGTAGCTTCCGGAACATCATCTTCCATTTTAAAAGCTTTAGTGCCTTCGCGTGGAGAATATTTGAACATGTACGCGCCGTCGTATTTCACTTTTTGCATTACATCTAATGTTGCAAGATGATCTTCATATGTTTCTGTCGGGAAACCGCTGATAATATCTGTAGAGAAGGAAACATTGGGAATAATTTTTCTGGCTTTATCGATCAATCCAAGATAATGTTCAATTGTGTAGGTTCGATTCATCAATTCCAAAATTCGATTTGAACCTGACTGAACCGGAAGGTGAATGTAGTTGCAAAGATTTTCATTTTCAGCAATTGTGTAAAGAAGTTTGTCGGATAAATCTTGCGGATGCGAAGTTGAAAATCTTACCCGCATTTTTTTATCAACTCCGGCAACTGCGGTAAGCAGATCGGCAAAATCATTTTGCTCATCCAAATAAGAGTTTACATTTTGTCCAAGTAAAGTAACTTCACGAAAGCCGCGGGAAGAAAGCATTTTAACTTCACTTACAATAGATTCAAGACTTCTGCTCCGCTCCCTTCCGCGTGTAAAAGGAACAACGCAAAAAGAGCAGAACTTATCGCAGCCGCGCATAACCGATAACCATGCATGTAAGCCATCTTCACGAAACGGGAGAATGTCGTCATACGTTTCGGAGCGGGAGAGTTTTACTCCAATTCCTTTTTCACCACCGAATGCAGCGTCAATAAATTCCGGTAGCCGACGATATTCATCGGGTCCAACTACTAAATCAACAACTTTTTTTTCTTCAATTAAATCTTTGCGTAACCGTTCCGCCATGCAGCCGAGAACTCCAAGGATCATTTCCGGTTTTTTATCTTTTAAAGCTTTAAGATTTCCTAACCTTCCATAAATTCTTTGCTCGGCATTGTCACGGATGCTGCAAGTATTCAGTAAAATAACGTCAGCATCTTTAACCTCTTGTGTAATTGCATATCCTTGAGAGTTGAGAATTCCCATGACAACTTCTGAATCGGCTAAATTCATCTGACAACCATACGTCTCAATATATACTTTACTTTTTTGCATTAAACCATTTCTTTAAAATTTACGAAAGCCAATAGGTATTGTGGAGAGGAAAGACTAAAATCCGCTCAATTGATAGAGTACAACATTAAGAAGAATAAAAGCAATCGCTCCCGCAACGTACAAAATGATTTTTCTTCTACGTTCTTTAAGGAAATGTATTTGCTTAAAATCTATAAATATATTTTCTTCTTCATCCATTTTTAAAAATCCAAACATTAAGTTCCCCAATAATTTAAAATTTTCTTTATTTTTGTTTTAAATATAAGATATTATTCTCTAAATAGTCAATCCAAAAGCATTTATGAAAAGTTACGATATTATTGTTATTGGCGGAGGCATTGTGGGAACAGCAACCGCGATGAAGATACTTCAGCAAAAACCACAGCTAAAGCTTCTCTTAATTGAAGAAGAAAACTCACTTGCTCCTCATCAAACCGGCAATAACAGCGGAGTTATTCACTCGGGACTTTATTACAAACCAGGCTCTCTAAAAGCACAGAATTGCGTTAAAGGAAGAATGTTGATGCATCAATTTTGTGATGAGAACGGAATTAAATATGAAAAATGCGGAAAGCTTGTTCTGGCAACATCTGAAAATGAACGCCAAAAATTGAATGACCTGGAAAAACGGGGACGGGAAAACGGATTAACTCAATTGAAAAGAATCTCAAAGGATGAAATAAAAGATTACGAACCTTATGCAGCCGGAATTGATGCGCTCTTTGTTGGCGAAACCGGAATTGTAAATTATTCAGAAGTTACCGAAGCATTCGCAAAAAAAATTAAAGAACTTGGCGGAGAAATTCTTCTCAACACAAAATTTCGCGGGATAAAAAAAGAAGGTGACCGTTTAATAATTGAAACATCAAAAGAAACTTTTTCTGTTTCCTATTTGGTTAATTGCGGAGGCTTATACTCCGATAAAATTGCTAAGATTTGCGGCATTAATCCCGAAGTGCAGATCATTCCATTTCGCGGTGAATATTACGAAATTAAAGAAGAGAAAAAATATCTGGTTAAGAATTTAATTTATCCCGTTCCCGATCCGCGGTTTCCATTTCTGGGTGTTCATTTTACAAGAATGATTAACGGTGGAGTTGAAGCCGGTCCCAATGCAGTTTTAGCTTTTAGACGAAAAGGATATTTGAAAACAGATTTTTCACTACCGGAAATGTCGGATTATTTTTTCTCTCGCGGTTTCTGGATTATGGCAAAGAAATATTATAAAATGGGATTTGATGAATTTAGAAGAAGTTTCAGTAAAAAACTTTTTGCCGAAGCATTGCAAAAATTGGTGCCGGAAATTCGAGAAGATGATATTACACCAAGCGGTACCGGAGTGCGTGCGCAAGCCTTGGATAGGAAGGGAAATCTCCTTGATGATTTTTGTCTAATTGAAGCGGATAGAATGATGCATGTGTTGAACGCTCCTTCACCGGCAGCTACCGCATCGATAAGCATAGGCGAAACAATTGCAACAAAAGTTGTGAATAACATTGTGTGATGAGAAGAATTAGATAATGCGAGACGAACGTAGAGACGGGGCATGCCCCGTCTTTACTAAAAACCAATCCGGAAAATAAAAGATTACCTCTTCAAAAATTCAGTAATCGAATCAACAACAAATTTCAACTGCTCTTCCGTTAATTCCGGGAAGATCGGTAACGCGATGGTATCGCTTGCAGCTTTATTTGACACCGGAAAATCGGCATCATTGCAATTAAGATTTGCAAAACATTCCTGGCGATGGAACGGAACCGGATAATAAATTTCTGTTCCAATTTCCTTTTCACCTAAATATTTGCGAAGCTCATCTCTCTTTTCAACTCTGATGATGTATTGATTGTAAATATGATAATTCTTCACATCATCGTTTTTATACACCGCTTTTGGAAGAAGAACTTTATTTTTCTCATCAAAAACAAGTTTGCCTTCTTCTTCCGCTAAGCCTGCATTAATAAAAAATTGAGTGTACAATTTTGCGTTTTCTCTTCTCTTCTCGGACCAAGCATCAAGGAAAGGGAGTTTAACATTTAACACGGCAGCTTGAATTTCATCAATTCTAAAATTTCCACCGATTACTTTGTGATAATATTTCGGCTTACCACCATGAACGCGCATAATTTTCAGCATTTCTCCAAGTTCATCATCATCAGTAACTACTAAGCCGCCGTCTCCAAAACAACCAAGATTTTTACTCGGGAAGAAAGAATAGCAGCCAATATCTCCAATGGTTCCAACCTTTTTTCCATCTTTGTATTGAACGCCGATCGCCTGTGCGCCGTCTTCAACAACTTTTAAGTTATGTTTTTTTGCGATCGCCATAATTTCATCCATAGCGGCGCTTTGCCCGTAAAGATGAACCGGAATGATCGCTTTTGTTTTGGGTGTGATAAGTTTTTCAATTTCATTCGGATCAAGATTAAACGTAACCGGATCAACATCAGCAAAAACCGGAACGGCATTTAAACGTGAGACAACTCCTGCAGTTGCAAAAAATGAGAATGTTGGAACAATAACTTCATCACCAGGTTGAATATTAAGCGCCATTAAAGCAAGAAGCAAAGCATCTGTTCCTGATGAAACACCGATAGCATATTTGCAGCCAAGATATTCTTTTAAAGAAGATTCAAGTTTTTCAACTTCCTTTCCGAGAATAAAATATTGTGATTCAGCCACGCGAATAAGAGCTTCATCCAGTTCTTTTTTGTGTGACAAATACTGAAGTTTTAAATCTAATAAAGGTACTTTCATAATGTTTCTCTTTTAATTTATGATGAATTTGGTCTTAATTATTTTAAGACTCTTTTGATTCTTTCTTGTAAAAAGAATTCTGTTTATAATAATGTTCCTTTTAATAAAAGTAATGCGATTGAAAAATAAATCATCAATCCTGTAACATCCACCAAGGTTGCAACAAATGGAGCGGAAGAAACAGCCGGATCAAAGCCAACTTTTTTAAGGAGAAGCGGAAGCATTGAACCCATTAATGTTCCCCATAAAACAACTCCAACTAAAGCAAAACTGACTGTAAAAGCGATCGGAAGCCAATGCGCTCCGTAAATCCCGCTAAAATTCTGCCAAATAGTAATTCGTAAAAATCCAAGAACCGCTAAAATTGTTCCGAGAATTAGACCGGAGATTATTTCCCTTTTCATCACAAAAAACCAATCCCGGATACTAACTTCACCTAAAGACAAGGCGCGAATAACAAGCGTAGCCGCTTGCGAACCGGAATTACCGCCGCTGGAAATAATCAAAGGAACAAATAATGCAAGAACCACCGCTTTGCTTATTTCATTTTCAAAAAATCCCATCGCTGAAGCTGTGAACAATTCTCCAACAAAAAGAACGCTGAGCCATCCTGCTCGTTTTTTAATCATCTGCATCATGGGAATTGAAGCATATGAATCTTCCAAAGCTTCAACAGCGCCTAATTTTTGAAAATCTTCCGTAGCTTCTTCTTCAGCAACGTCCAAAACGTCATCAACTGTTACGATGCCGACCAAAATTCCTGATGAGTCGGTAACGGGCAAGGCAATTCTATCATATTTCTTAAATACTTCTACAGCTTTTTCCTGATCATCAAAGACTTGGAGGTAAGTAAAATTTCCATCCATCAATTCACTTACACTTAACTCTAAGGGAGCTAAAAGGAATTCGCCAATTCTTATGTCATCAATGAGTTTCCCCTTTTCGTTCGTAATATAAATGATGTTGAGCGTCTCGATGTCTTTTCCATGCTTTCGGATATAATCCAGAACTTCTTGAACCGTCCATTCTTCACGGATGGCAAGATAATCAGGGGTCATTAACCGGCCGACACTATTTTCCGGATAGCCTAAAAGAGATTGAGCAATATGCCGTTCTTTTATGGAAAGAAGATTCATCATCTGCTTCAAAACTGAAGCCGGAACTTCTTCCAACATGGCGGTTCTGTCATCGGGAGACATATCGTTAAGAATAAATGCAACTTCTTCGTTCCCGAGAGCTTTTAGAAGGGAAAGCTGTACATCTACTTCTAGATATTCAAACGTGTCGGTGGCAATGTCTTTAGGAAGGATGCGGAAAAGAATTGCTTGTTCGTAATCGGGTAGATCGGTAAGTAGATCAGCTATATCCGCCGGAGTCCAATCAAGTAATACCTCTTTTAAAGAAGAGAAATCACGGGAATTAATTAAATCTTTAATTTCCGGTTGTAAAATTTGTCCCAGCATATTGGTCTCCTAATCTTGACGAACAATTCTACAGTGGATTAGTACTTTTAATTGATAAAGGGAATCATTTGTTCAATCGAATGATCTTTTTGAAAAAATTTTTGATTTCTAAAAATATAGTATTAAATTTGCAATTCAAAATTATTTTGAATGGGCGCGTAGCTCAGTGGTAGAGCAACACCCTTTTAAGGTGAAGGTCGGTGGTTCGAGCCCACCCGCGCTCACAAAAAGTCCTAAAATTAATCGTTTTAGGACTTTTTGCTTTTTAAAAATTTACGTTTGGTTTCTTAACCTTCCGGCTAAACTCAAATTCATCGAATTAACTCTTCATCTATTTATTCCAGTTTTAAGGAATTTTCCTTATCAATTTGTACCGAAAAAGTAGCCCTTCAATAGCTCATCTTTGCCGTATACATCATCTCTAAAATTGGGAATTCCATCCGCCCCAACCCATGCCGTAAAGTAGTCGATAAAAACAGAAATACTTTTGTCGAGATTTACTTGAGTTGTTTTTCCGAGACTGAAATTTCTACGAAGTTCAGCACGTTTATTTCTAAATTCATGTACTTTTGTTTTGTCTTGAGCGGGCAACCCTATTTCAATCCTAACATAATCCGGTTCCCATTTTGAGTTGTTATTCAAAACATAATCAGCCAAAAGCAACGGTTTTTCCACGCGAACACAACCGTGACTAACGGCTCTGTTCGATGTAGAGAAAGGTGCCCGTGTTGGAGTATCGTGCAAATAAATATCAAACTTGTTAGAGAACATAAATTTTATTCTTCCTAACGCATTTCCGGCTCCGGGATCCTGCACAAAAATGTAGGGAATTCTGTTCGGAGAAAATTTTCTCAAATTCACATCTGCTAAATTCATCTCCTTCCCTTTGTAGATTACCTTAAAGTTTTGTTTTTTTAGATAAGAGGAATCATTCATGGTTTTACGATAGATTTCTTCTCTTATGATACTGGTCGGGACTGTCCACGTAGGATTAAGAATTAAATGTGTAATTTTTCCGTAAAGCTGCGGAGTCTGCCAATCATCCGGTTTATTGCGCCAGTTTTTAGTCTTCTCATATACTTTCAATCGTTCATAATAATTCGCCGGTCTTTTTCTTCCTGTGCAAATTCTGATATTTAATTTTTCACGTTTGTCTTCGATTATCCGGAGATAAAAATCGGGAATGTTTACTAAAAGATATCGCGAACTATCGGTGTAACTCAACCATCTGAATCTTTCCAAACTCAATTTAATTTTTTCCACATATTCTTTCGGCGAAACATTAAGCTTTTCTATAGTCGCTTTCCCGATAGCGCCGTCATCAATCAATCCGTTTGCTTTTTGAAATTTAGCGACAACTTTAACAATTACGGAATCGTACGTATCGAATGATTTTTGAATAATTTTTGAAGTATCAACAAACCCGAGAAGAGCCAATCTTTCTATCACAGGTTTTAATTGAGTGCTTGTCTCTCCAATCTTTAATTTTTTCTCTGTCCAGGGAATTCTTTTCCAGACAAGATTTTCTAAATTCTTATAAAACGGAAGAGTTGTTTGTAATTTTTTATAACGTTCACTTTTCGGTTGAATTTCTTTGAGATACTGAAGAACATTTTCCTGGTAGAGCGGTTTAAATATTTCTCGTTTAGACGAATCAACTCCGGGAATGAAATAACTATCCGGATAAATTTTCATCGGATCAACTACTCCGTAACGGAGATGATAGGCGTATTTTAGTAGAGCATCAGCAAGAAGCAACTCCGTATTAGCCATATGAATATAGCGGGCAGAATTATTTGCTGTTGTGGTATCATATATTTCGCCGTACTCGCGGGTTATTAAATCATAATTGTACCAATTCGGAGAAAGTCCGTGTTCGTAAGATTTCTTAATTATTTTCAAAACGGAATCGACAACATATTTGTTATCAAAACTTTTTATAAACACCGGCTGAAAATTTTTTGCAGAGTAAAAATATTTTAGCGTATCGAGGTGTTTAAGTTGAGATATTGGAGTTCGAAAAGAAAAGTCTTCGGAATTAAATCTGTTCTGAAAAATTTGTTGATATTCGGTGGTACTGAATTTGTATTTAACATCAAATCCGGCTTTGTTTTGATCCGACTTACAACCATATCCAAAAAGAACTAACGTCATGATAGAGAGAAAACAGAATTTTATACCTGCGTTTAACAGCATTTTCTTGTTTATTGACCAGAACCCGGAATAATTTTTCATAACTCTCTTTTTCTTATCAGAAGTCAAATTGTTTTTAGTGAAAAGATATTTAAGTAACCGTGGTAATTAAAGAATAATTCCATACGAATGCTATGTTAAAATTAATAAAATCCCGCGACATATATTTTATTACCTCCGGGAGTTTTAAATTGAACTCGAAATTATTGAAAGTATTGAATTGAACCCAAAAGAAGCGCTAAATAAATATTTTAATCACCCGGAGTTCCGCGGTGAGCAGGAAAAGATAGTCAACAGACTTTTAACCGAACACGGACATTGCCTTGTATTAATGCCCACCGGCGGCGGTAAATCGATTTGTTACCAGTTACCGGCATTGTTACTCGATGGCGGAACGATAGTAATAAGTCCCCTTATTGCGTTAATGCAGGATCAAGTGGATGCGTTGAAGAGAAAAAATATTCCGGCGGAGTTTATTAATTCAACTGTTTCCGCTGGACAGAGACAAGAAAGACTACAAAGATTTGTTGAGGGTAAAGTAAAACTCCTTTATGTAACACCGGAGAGATTTAGAAAAACCGAATTTATCGAAGCCATAAAAACCGCCAATGTTTCATTGCTCGCAGTTGATGAAGCCCATTGTATTTCGGAATGGGGACACGATTTCCGCCCCGATTATTCGCGTGTCGCAGAGTTTAGAATTCTTTTAAATAATCCCCTTACCATTGCACTTACCGCAACTGCGACCGCTGATGTTCAAAAAGATATTATCTCAAAACTCGGTTTATCAAAAAATGAAATAAAGATTTTTCACGAAGGAATTGAACGTCCAAACCTCCGCCTTGAAACCACCGATGTGTTTGATGAAAAAGAAACGTTGAACGCTATCTATAAAGTTCTAAATAAATATAACGGAGCGGGGATCATTTATTTCGCTTTAATAAAAAAACTCGAATATTATTCGCAGATACTTCGCGATAAGGGTTACCAACACGGAATTTATCACGGCAAACTGGATGCGAACGATAGGAAAAGAACGCAACGGAATTTTCTTTCCGGCAAACAAAATTTAATTCTCGCCACCAACGCTTTTGGGATGGGCATAGATAAACCTGACATCCGTTTTGTGATTCACGCTGAAGTTCCTTCTTCTATCGAGTCGTACTATCAAGAGATCGGCAGAGCGGGTCGAGACGGGAGAGATTCCGTTTGTATGCTTCTTTACAATCAGGAAGACCTTTACACACAAATGGAATTTATAAAATGGGCAAATCCCGACGCGAATTATTATACCGGAATGTACAATTTATTAAGATCAAATTTGGAAGCCGCAAACTCGATGGGCGTTGATTATCTGCGCGAACAAATGAGTTTCAAAAATCGAAGTGATTTCCGTGTTGAAACCGTGCTTGCCATGTTAGACCGCTACGGCGTTACAGAAGGAACCATCGAAAACAAAAACTTAACCATTGTTGATGAACTACCGCACGAACTCAACGATGAAACTTACTTAAAAGAAAAACTGCTGAACGACAATAAAAAACTTTTATCGATGGTGAACTATTTCAAGTCGGAAACTTGCAGAAGAGTTTTCATTTCTGATTACTTCGGCTTTCCCGGTGAGAAGCCATGTGGCAATTGCGATGTTTGCGATTAAAAAAAAAGTTGATACGTAATTCTTAAACGAACCGTTCGGTTATGTGAATTTCGAACATCGAACAAGGAATAACGAATGATTAAGTTTTTGCCCTTCTAAAATCGTCATTCAGTGTTCGTTATTCATTATTCAATTTTAGTTTTTTGTTTGATTGCTTTAGGAATGGTTGATTAGTCGATTCCGAAAGCTTTAGGAATCGACCTACGAAGAAATGGGTTTAAAATAAACCCGCCTTAGTGGGTAGCTAAGGCGGAATTGTTTTAAAGTTAAATGCTATTTCCGTCATGTGCTTCAGAAATAGTGGGTGCAACATAATCGAACGAATAAAAATTGTCAAGGGGAAAAATTCATGCCCTACAAAATCTTTTTAACTCTCCCCACTTCCCCGGTTTCAAGTTTCACTTTAATTCCATGCGGATGATTAGAAGAATTAGTTAAAATATTTTTTACAATTCCTTCAGTAAGTTCTCCTGTACGTTGATCTTCTTTAAGAACGATGGCAACGCGCAGTCCCGCTTTAATATTGGCTCTAACTCTTCCCGCCATTGCCTTTTTTCTTTTTGTTAAAACCTAACCGTTTGAGCCATGAAATTTTTTCACTCTTCGGAGTTCCTTCTGATGACGGTGTAGCTTTACTTTGTCCCGGTTTCTGTTCAGTTGAATTACTGCGCGGATGAGATGTGTTATGCTTTCTATTATCATCGCGCTTGAAATGTGAATCGCCCGATCTCTTCTGATAGCGATCTGAAGCAGAAGGATCATTTCTCCATGCTTGAGATCTGTGTTTGGTAGAACTTGTTCCCGTAAATTGAGGTTTGCCGCTCTGCTCAGTTTGAGACTTGGAAGAATTAGGTTGTTGTTCCGTTTTATTTTGATGTTCGCCGGTCTTCTTTACAAACGGCTTCTTACTATTGTCATATCGAGGATACCCGTCGCCTCGTTTATGTTTAATATAATGTGGAATTTCTGCCGTACTTTTTTCTTTATTAATATTTTCGGCGGTTGCTTTTTGCACATTAGATTGCTCTTTTTTCGGTCTCTGGTCGTTTTGATTTCTTCCTTGCGGTCTGTTGCCTGTAAATCTTTTCTGAGCTCCTTGATTCGGCCGATTGCCTTGCCGTCCTTTTTGAACAGGACGTTCAAATTTCTCATCAGCTGATCTGATTTGTGCAAAAGGATAACCGCTCATTTCAGGAATGGGTGTTTTAAGGAGCTTATTAATATCCTTTAAGTATGCGCGCTCTTCAACATCGCAGAAAGAAAGAGCAAGTCCGCTTAACCCGGCGCGTCCCGTTCTGCCGATGCGATGGATATATGAATCGGGAATATTCGGAATGTCATAATTAACAACCATCGCAAGCTGCTCAATATCCAAGCCGCGGGCGGCGATGTCGGTAGCAACTAAGACTCTTATCTTTTTACTCTTAAAATTTTGCAATGCCCGTTGCCTTGCGTTCTGTTCTTTATCGCTATGGATAGCGCTCGAAACAATTCCGGCTTCTTTTAAATATCTTGATAAATTATCAGCCCCGTATTTTGTGCGGGTAAAAACGATTACCGAATCGGCATCATTCTCTTTTAATAAATGAACCAACAATCTTTTCTTATCCGGTTTAGCTACAAAATAAACTCCTTGTGTTATCGCATCCACTGTTGGTGATTCCGGTTCAATATCAATAGTAACTGGTTCGTGCAAAAAACTTGATGCAAGTTTAGCAATTTCCGGCGCAAGAGTAGCGGAGAATAATAAATTTTGTCTTTTCTCCGGTAATACTTTAATAACTTTTTTAATGTCGTGGATAAATCCCATATCCATCATCCGGTCGGCTTCATCTAAAACAAATATTTTAATTTTGCTGAGATCAACCACCCTTTGCTCGAGTAAGTCTAACAAACGTCCAGGAGTAGCAACAAGAATGTCAACTCCTTTTTTCAGTTTATCTGTTTGAGGTTTTTGCGGCACTCCGCCAAAGACGACCGCACTTGTTAACCCGGTGAAACGTCCATAAGTAGAAAAACTTTCTTTTATCTGCAAAGCAAGTTCTCGGGTTGGGGAAAGAATAAGCGCTTGAATAGGAAAGCTCAATTGGGTATGATCTTTTTCGGCAGAAAGCATCTGGAGGATAGGAACGGCAAACGCTGCTGTTTTGCCGGTGCCGGTTTGCGCGGAACCAAGAATGTCGCGCCCCTCTAAAATTACCGGGATCGCTTGCTTTTGTATGGGTGTGGGAATTTCATAACCTTCGGCGGCTAACGCTTTTTTAATTGAACTGATGATCTCTAATTTTTCAAATGACATCGGATAATAATCCTATAATTAGGTCATTAATAGACGATGTTGCTCTGATCTGTATAGTGACCTGGTTAATAAATGAGCCGGGAAGAATTGCAATCAATGAAGATGTTTAAGACTCTTTCTGGTTTACAGATGCAATTTAGGCTAAAGCGAGGAGACTACAAACTGAATAATTGTGCCACCTTTTACGGAAATTCTGAAGGACTTCTTAATCTTATTCGTAATCGTAATCATAATTCCTGCCCGATTAACTCATCTTTTTAACGAGTAAGATTAAGTTTAAGTTTATGATTAAGACTGTTTTTTTAACAACAGCTACGTTTAGTATATCGTTATCATGAGTTTGTTTTCTTCGTGCAACTTCGTTACTTCTTCGCGAAACTTTGTGTAACAAAATTCTTTCACGAAGTATGGTTAAACGGTGTTTGGTAATTTCTAAAAACATTTCTAAGTTCGGGTGTAAAAATTAGGAGGTTCTATTTCTTCGTCGAAATTGAATGTTTTTATACAATGCCCAATCATCATAAAATATAAGTATTACGTTTCACTTCAGATATGTCGCAAATGAACCATCAGATTTCATACATTTATTCATACTCTCTTTTGCTCATTTAAAGATTAAACACTAATGGTTTTGTACAAAAATAGGATTTATAATGAGTGCCAATAAATGGTACAAAAAGGTTACTTTCCAAGCGGCTATACTTAACGCAATTCCAAACATCATGGTTGCATTTATTGCGATATTGGCAATGATTTCCACTTGTAATATTTCAAACAAACAAATTGAGCAAAATGATAAATTAGCCATGGATAGATATAAGAAGGATAGCCTACTGGTAGAAATGCAGTTAAAATTAGCTACAAAAGAATTAGAATTAAATAAAGAACTGTTTTATTACGAAAGAGAAAAATATAATCTAGACAGTATCAATGCGGAGAAATCCCTAACAATAAGCAATAAGCAATTGCAAATAGAGGAAATAAGTAAAAAACTTGATATGTTAACTGAAAGATCAAATTTGAAAAAATTAAATGATAAAATCTGGAGTAAACTGACAGAGTTTTTTGATAATAATAATCCACAACCTCAAGTGCCATTAAAATTGGGAGAAAAACGAATAATAAAATATCAATCTGACTTAATGCTATCCCATCAGATGCAGAATAAATGGAGTGAAGAATTAAAAGAATTACTTTATTCCGGTTTAACAAATAGATATCTAATATCCAAAGAGAAAGCCTATGGTTTATGGAATAAAGAACTAACCACTTCAATACATATAATTGATGCTACAAATAATTTTCTGAAAGAGGATTATTCGTTCATTGATTACTATGACTTTAAAAAATTGTTTAATGTAATATGGGAAAACTACAATGAAGTCAACAGAATTTTATTTACGAACTCCAACCAAGAATGATGTGCATTGCCCAAGTATTATGTAAAGAATCCCCTCCAAATTCGGAACATGTAAGAAAAAACATATTTCAATGACAAAACAAAGAATAACCATTTTAGATAACGAGTTTACAATTCACCGGTTTGAAGCTACCGAACCCATTCCAACAAATATCTTTGGAAGTAAATATTATTGGATTGGAAAAACTGATGAAGAATTATCGGTTGTCTGCGACTCCAATATTACGCTCAATAGTTCAAAGAGTGATGGGAATTGGTCAATTCTAAAATTAGTCGGGCAACTTGATTTTTCTTTAGTAGGAATATTAGCCAACATTACCCGTGCATTATCGGAAGCTGGAATTAGTATCGTTGCTTTGTCAACATTTGATACCGACTACATTATGGTCAGGACAGCAAAAGTAGAGCAAGCAAAAGAAGTTCTAATTGAAGCTGAGTACCAAGTAGATTAAAAAAAAGCTGCCTCACAAAAGTGTCAGGCAGTTTAAATAAATCTACTATGAGAAAAGTCTTGCTGTTTATTCAATCCTTTTCATGCTACTCAATTTTAAGCAAACGCTAATTCTACCGGTTGTTCAGTTTCCATTTCAATCTCTTTTGAAATTGAAATGGCGGCAATCGTGCCGTCCGAAGTTGCCGTAGTTATTTGTCTAAATGCTTTACTCGCAACATCGCCAACCGCGTAAACATCTTTAATATTTGTTTTCATATTCGCATCGGCTTTAAGATAGCCCCAGTTATCAAGTTCAAAATGTTGTTTAATTTCGCTGATATTCGGGATCATTCCGGCAAAAATAAAAACGCCGTCGCAGTGGATTGTGCTTAATTCGTGTGTGTTAAGATTTTCAACCAGCACTTCGTTTACAGATGAACCGTTCTTAATAAATTCACGCGGTTCATATTCAAACATAAATTCTATCTTCGGATCGGCAAATGCTTTTTCCTGCGCTAGTTTATTCGCCTGAAGTTTATCAAACTGATGAACAATGGTTACTTTTGATGCGAACTTGGTTATGAAAAGAGATTCTTCAATCGCCGAATTCCCGCCGCCAATTACCACAACGTGTTTTCCTTCATAAAATTTAGCATCGCAAGTAGCGCAGTAAGAAATTCCTTGTCCCTTATACTCCAATTCTCCTTTAACGTTCAAAGGACGCGGCGAAGAACCGGTAGCAATAACTATTTTCTTTGCGCTGATAGTTTCAACACCGTCAACAACAATAAATTTATTTTGAAGATCTATTTCGGTAATATCAACCGCTGATCTGAAATCCGCTCCGGCAGCTTTAGCTTGCTCGGACATATGATGCATCAACATATAACCGGAAATTGGTTCGGAATATCCAGGATAATTACTTACTAAATGCGTTACTTTAACTTGTCCGCCGGGCAAATCTTTATCGACAACAATTGTATTTAGTTTTGCTTGAGCCGTATAAATAGCAGTTGTTAACCCTGCCGGTCCGCCGCCGATAATTAGAACATCGCATTCTGTTTTTTTAATCTCAATGTTAGATTTTAATTCGGTTGCTTTTTCATTTGAAATAAGCAAATCAAGATTTTCTACAATCTCGGATCGTTTTACACCACCCGATAATCTCTTCCCTTTTAGCTCACCATCTTTATAAAATAAAAGTGTTGGAGAAGAAGAAACTCCCAAGGCAACTGCTAAATCGCGGTTCTCCTGACGATGAATTTTTACAAATTTTATTTCATCGCCATAAACATCAGCTAATGATTCGAACTTGCTTGCAAGCGCTTCACAAGGCGGGCATTCGGTTGAATAAAAATCAACAACCACTTTACTTGATTTAATAACTTCGCTTTCAAAGTTTTTACTATCTATGTATGCAACTTTCTCAGACATTATTCGTTTTCCTTTATCATATATGTTGAAATCCCCATACCAATTAATTCATCAATAGGGCGGCAATCCGGGGAATGAAGCCGACCGGTTTTATTAAACGCAACAGCGGCGCAACCGCCTCCGCATGCTAACTGTAATCTGCAATTTTTACACTCTGCAATTGTTGTAACATCTCTTTCTTCCCATTCGGCAACTTTTTCTTTACTAAGAGTAACTTCAGGGTAAAACGTTCCAAGCGATGAACCTGGTTTTCCTACCGTGGCAGTACATGAGTAGATGTGTCCGGTATAATCGAAAGCCCATTCAGATTTACAACCCGAGCAGGCATCAAAAAGTGGAGAAGGTAGTTCTCCGTTTTCAAAAAGATAATTGGAGATTGAAAAAGCTGGTCTGTGAAATTCTAAAATTTCCGGATACTTCTGTATCTGTTCATAAAGAGTTTGGTAGAACTCTAACCGTGTATATAATTTGCTTTGCCCAGCCTGACAATAATGTAATTCATAATTGCGTCCAAACTGTGTTTTGAAATAGTTATGCTTTGTCCATCCCTTTTTAATGGCGAAGCGGGCTAAATCAACCAGATCAGACATGTTTTCTTTATCGAGAACCATCCTTAGATTGATGTTTATGTTATTCTCGAGGGCTAGATCAATTCCTTCTACTATTTTATAAAACGTTGGAGTGCCGCCTTTAAGCGGACGTCTTTTATCGTGAGCCTCTTCAACTCCATCAAGGGTTACCTGAATTTCTCTTATCTTTTTCGTTTTTAGAATATCGATATATTCACTAAGCGCATAACCATTTGTAACGATGGCAAGATCAATGTTTGCAAGTTCTGCTTGTTCTAAAAAATAGGTGATAATATTTTTATATTTTTCTCCGGAGAGTAATGCTTCACCCCCGAAAAGTGTTATGTACTTTTTTCTCTCCTTGAATTCTTTAGTTATGTAACGAAAAAAACTATCTATTAATCCTTTAGAAGGAGTGTTAAATTTATTTTCGTAACCAGCCTGATAACAATAACTGCATTCAAAGTTACATGCATACCAGGGAGCGAAAAATATTTGAATTTCATCGTTATCGCGCAACTCAATAAAATCAAGGTATTTTGAGTTATAAAGTTTTTTCTCGGCAGATTCATCAGCGAGATATCCTTTTTCTAAATACTCATCAATATTCGTATAGTTCCCCGAAATAATTTCAGCTGCTTTATCGGCATCGAGTACATCGGCGTTACCCGTGAGAAGATTAACGATGTAAGAAGAATCAGAGTTCTTAATCTTTGAAAAGATATTATACTTAGAGAAATACATATTCTATTTTTTTTGTTTATTACTTTGATGCGATTAAACGAAAGAAGATTCCCGAACACATAAAAAAAGCTGAATCCATTTACGAATTCAGCTCTTCTTGATCCGACGAATCGGAAAGGATAATAATTAATCGTGACAGCCGCGAACGATCGGTGAGATCTTAGCGCAGCATTGTGCAACTTTCTTTTCAGAAGGCTGCTTGCTTTTGATTAATGATTTCATGGTTTACTCCTTTATTGTTTTATTTATCCTTTGCATCCGCAAGATGCGGCTTTTTTTCCAAAGATCGTAAAACTACAAATTTCAATTTTGCCTTTTGCGTAAGGTTGACTTTCTTCAAGGATTTCAACGTCAGTAAATCCCGAGTCTGCAATTATTTTTAGATATTCATCTTTCTTTATTGATCCAGCCCAACACTCCGATACCGCAACCGGATCATTTCTATGTTCATCAGGCACTTCATCAAGTGAGTATATATCGCTTACAACAAAACGTCCCCCTTTTTTTAAGATGCGATAGATTTCATTCCAAACCGCTTTTTTATCCGAAGCGTGATTTATTGTGCAGTTTGAAATAACCAAATCTGCAATTTTTGTTGGTAGTTTCAATGATTCAAGTTCAGATTTAACAAATTGAACATTTGTAATATCAAGTTTTGCGGCATTCTTTTTTGCTTTCTCAATCATTCCGTCAGAAATATCCAGACCATACACCAATCCTTGATAGCCAACCTCTTGCGCCATTCTAATCACATCATTACCGCGTCCGCATCCAAGATCAACACAAACTTCCCCCGGAAGCGGATTGCTAAGGTTAATTGCACCGCCGCAAGAAAGGCAGCATGTATCTTCGGCTAATTTACTGTATCGTTCATTAATTACATTGGTATCCATAATAATCCCGTTTTAATTTTGATAGTTAGATATAATAATCAGAAAATGGATTCAGATTCCGGAGAATAAAAATAACTGTCAAATGATCTTATGATGTGACCTCCTAACGGAATTCATTTACCAAACCTGGACAAGCCCGCCAATAAACTGTCGGGTTGACTAGAATGAATTTATCATATTAGAATAATTGAATGGCTGTATGGTTGAATGAAAAACATTCATTCATTTTCATTCAGTCATTCTTTCAATTTATTTATCATGTAAATATTCTGCCAATTCACCGTGGTGAGAAGGATTAACAAATTTCGATTTTTGATGTTTTTAAAAACTTCTTACTTCTAAAATCGTTAATCCCCGTCTGAGCCGGGCAGGCTTGTTCTTAAATCGTTGTTTAAAACACAAAACCCTCATCTTCCGATGAGGGTTTTTAGAGTAGCTGGGGCAGTCCGCCGCTCCGCCGCGGCGGAGGATTGAACCTACAGCCTTTGGGTTATGTTTTATCCAAAATATTTTCGAGATATTCTCGCCCTACTCCGCTCTTTAACCACTTCTCTCTTTTTAAAGCTTCGGACTTAATCGGATATCCTTCTTTATACAAAATCTCCCAATTCGTTCCTCGTTTAGTCCAGAAGGAAAGTTTCTTTTCATTATGTTCAATAAGTCTCTTATCTAAATCTTCTGTCATTCCGGTATAACGAAATCCCTCTTTACTTCTTACAACATAAACAAAATACATCTTAACTTCTCCAAATTGTTCTTTAAAACAATAAAGTCCGACTTTGTTATAAAATCGGACTTTGTAGTAGCGGGGGCAGGACTTGAACCTACAGCCTTCGGGTTATGAGCCCGACGAGCTACCAATTGCTCCACCCCGCGGTGTAAGCTTGTTTTTCAAAATTTGTGATGCAAATATACAATTAAATCGTTGGGGAAACAAACCATTTTGCTTAAAGTGAGAGCTTTTTCAGTTCCTTTTTTAAACTTTTATAGTGCGGAAGAATTTGGGCAACTTCATTCCAAAACTTTTTTGAGTGATTTAACTGTCGCAAGTGACATAACTCGTGAACAATCACATAATCGATCACTTCTTTGCGAAATTTCAAGAGATTATAGTTCAAAGAGATATTTCCGCGTCGTGAGCAGCTTCCCCAGCGGGTTTTTTGTCCCCGGACAGAAAACCTCTTAACCGCGAAACCAAATTTTGCTGAAAGTTCACTTCCCCGCTGCACTAAATATTTTTTTGCCACATGTTTTAAATATTTTTCGTATAACTCTTCGGCAGAGTAACTATTTTTTTGCGGAACACTAAATATCAATACCTCATTTTGAAAACTCACCCGGTATTTTTCCAAAAACAAATCTTGCTGAAGCCGGAGTGATATTTCTTTTCCGAAGAGATGATATTTCTTTGCAGCGTGAAAAAGATGAGCGTGACTACTGACCCAATCGAGTTTTCCGGTTAAGAATCTTTCCCCTTCGGCAAAAGAGATGCGATGCGGAATCACCAACTCAAGTTGCTGCCTACTGATCCGTAACTGCAAATATTTGGCTTTTTTGCTGAACCGGTAACGGTAAGTCAGTTCTTTTGAATTTACTTCAATGGTTTTTGAAAAAAACTCATCTGCCATTGTTATGATTTTTTGTAAACCGTTTTTTCTTTTGAATCGAGCAATTGAATTCCGAGAGATTTCAAATCATCTCTAATCTTATCTGCCAGTGCGAAATTCTTTTCTGCTTTTGCCGTAATACGAAGTCGAATGAGTATCTCGATCAATTCATTTTCAAGTGAAGCTGTTTCTGCTTTTCTTTCAAAACTTGGAGAAATTTAAACATCAACCGAGGTTTTCTGAAGAAATTTCTCAACTTTTTCCAAAAATGGTTTATCGAGTTGAGGATGTTCAACAAAAAGACGGTTCACTTCTTTGATAAAATCAAAAATAACGGCAAGCGCTTTGGCTGAATTAAAATCATCATCCATCGCTTCTTCAAAATCATTGTAGAATTTCTTGCACGAGAAAGGAATTTTCTTTGCGTGATCAACAGCCGTCTTTTGTTTTTCTTTTAAAGTGAACAGGAAATTATCAATTTTCTCTAATCCCTTTTTTGAAGCGTCCAGTAGTTCCACGCTGTAATTAAGCGGTCCGGAATAATGCGTTTGTACAAAGAAAAAACGGATCACTTCCGCCGGATATTTTTCTACTACATCTCTTGCTGTAAAAAAATTGCCGAGAGATTTGGACATCTTCTCGTTATCAATATTCAAAAATCCGAAGTGCATCCAGTAATTAACAAAATGTTTTCCGGTAGAGGCTTCGCTTTGAGCGATTTCATTTTCGTGATGCGGAAAAATTAAGTCGCTTCCACCGGCGTGAATATCAAAAGTTTCACCGAGATGTTTGCAGCCCATAGCAGAACATTCAATATGCCAGCCGGGGCGCCCATTGCCCCAAGGACTTTCCCAGGAAGGTTCTCCTTCTTTAGCTTTTTTCCAAAGAGAAAAGTCAAGCGGATTTTTTTTCTCCTCGTTTATTTCAACCCGTGCACCGCTTTCCAGATCTTCCAAATTTTTTCCGCTTAACATTCCGTAATCGGTGAATTTTGAAACATCATAAAAAACATTTCCATCAACGTTGTAGGCAAAACCTTTTTCCTCTAAAGACTTTATCATCGCAATTATTTCGCCAATGTGAGCGGTCGCTTTCGGATAAATTGTTGCCGGTTTTATGTTCAATTTTTTTAGGTCTTCAAGAAAAGCATTCGCATAAGTTTCGGCAACAACAGAATATTCCTTTTTCCCGTCAATCGCTTTTTTAATGATCTTATCATCAATGTCGGTAATGTTCATTACGAATTTTACGTTTAAGCCTTTGTACTCAAGATAGCGGCGGATCACATCAGCCATAATGAATGAGCGGGCGTTACCGATGTGAAAATAATCGTAAACCGTTGGTCCGCACATGTACATTTTCACTTCATTCGGAACGAGCGGGATGTATTCTTCTTTTTTATTTGTTAGCGTGTTGTAAAGTTTAAGCATAAAAGTATTTCTAAATGTTTGATCTTTTGTTTCGAAAATATAAGAATTAATTCGATCGCAATTTTAGTAAAAGATTTTGAAAATCTTCCGGTAATTCGGAATCGAAACTAATAAATTCATTTGTAGCGGGGTGAATGAAACCAAGTTTCTTTGCATGCAAAGCCTGTCTCGGCATGATCTCTAAAAGGTTTTCCATTCTGCTTCTCAACTTCGGGAGTTGCGCACTAAACGTAAGTTTTCTGCCGCCGTATGTTTCATCTCCAAAAATCGGGTGCCCGTTACCTGAAAGATGCACTCTTATTTGATGCGTTCTTCCCGTTTTAAGATGAATTTTTAACAAAGAGGTAAATTCAAAATCTTCAATTACTTCATAGAGAGTAACGGCGGTTTTGCCTTCGTCTTTACTGATGGTGAATTTTTTTCTATCGCTTTTACTTCTTGCAATGTTATGAGTGATCTCCCCATTTTTCTCCTTAAATATTCCCCAGGCTACCGCCCAATATTCTCTTTCGATTGAATGCTTTGCAAATTGTTTTGCAAGTTTGGCGTGGGTTACATCATCTTTTGCAACTACTAAAAGTCCGCTTGTGTTTTTATCGATGCGGTGAACAATCCCCGGACGACCGGCTTCATTAACATCGCTTAGATTTTTTGAATGATGCAGCAGCGCGTTAACCAGCGTTCCTGTGTAATTAGAAAATGCCGGATGAGCCACCATTCCCGAGGCTTTGTTAACTACGATCAGATAATCATCTTCGTATACGATGTCTAAAGGAATTGCTTCCGGTTCGGCTTTTTCGGGACGTGGAGAAATAGGAATTGTAACTTCGATCAGATCATGCGGAACAACTTTATAATTTGCTTTTGTCGGCTTGCCGTTAACAAGTACAAGTTCGGCGTCAATCAGTTTTTGAACTCTTGTGCGGCTCGCGTTCTCAATTACATTCGAGAGAAAAAGATCGATTCTTTCTTTTTGTTTACCGGCTGTGACCTCAATTTTGAATTTCTTCTCTGTTATCAGATTTGTCATTGTTTACTTTTTCGTTATCGAGAGTATTCTCATTGAGATCAGAAGTTTCATCGTTCTGAAGTGTCTGTTCCGGCACTTCAACATTCTGATCGGTTGTAATAGAAATTTCTTTATGTTCTTGCTGGTGTTGTTTATAAAAAAGAAGGAGGATCAAAACACCAATGGAAACGCACATATCGGCTACGTTAAAAATAGGCCAACGGTCGTACGTTCTGCCGAAAATTTGGAAATCGAAAAAATCGAAATCGAAAAAGTCAACTACTTTACCATAAAAGAGAGAAGAGTAAGTGTAAAAGACTCCGTAAAAAACCCGGTCAATCAGGTTTCCTAACGCACCGGCAAGTATCATCGATAACGCAATGCGTAAACTGAGACTTTGTTTTCTGACAGAGTAGAGATAAACAAATAAACCTATGCTCGCTACAATGGAAAAGAGGGAAAGCCAAAGTTTAGCATTGTCCGTAACGTCAACTCCGAACGCCATCCCGGGATTTTCAACAAAAGTTAATTGGAAAAAATCTCCAATAACATTGATGCTTTGCCCGTAATACATTCCTTCATGACGAAGATTTAAGAACGGAATAGAGAAACCTTTAACCCAAAATTTTGTTATCTGATCAATAAAAACCATAACAAACGTAACATAAAGAACTTTCACGCGCTAAACCTTTGCTCACTAAAATTAAGTATAACCGACTATTGATTTTTTATTTTTTTCTCTTGCAGCATTTTTATTTGAACACACTGCTGGCTGTGTGGAACTGCTTCAAGCCGCGCTTTAGGAATTAACGGACAAGTCGGACAAAGATGTTTCGGATCTTCGATACATTCAAGACACAGACCGTAAGTTCCGGCATCAACTCTTTTCAGAGCGTCATCCAAATAACTTAAAAATTTATTTTCGCGTTGATAATACAAAAATGTTTTTTCACGTTCCATCGCATCTGTTCCCTGCTCTGCCATATGAAGGGAGTAAGGAGAATTTTCATTGATGTATTCGCCCGTGGTCGGGTCTTTCATCTGCTCTTGCAAATTCTGGAGTTGCTCGCGGATTTCTTTTTGCTTATCAAGAATTACTTTTCTAAAGTGTTCCAGGTCCTTCTTGCTATATCCTTTAATTACTCTGTGTACAGGTTTCTTTTCCTCAACTACCACTTCAACCTTTTTTACTTTTTTCACAGGTTGAACTTTATCAATTTTCTTTTTCACAATAACCTTTTCTGTTTTCATTTCTTTTGAAACTTTAGCGCTAACTTTTTTCTCCGGTTTTTTAGCTTTTATGGAAGCATGACTTTTTGCAATTGTTTTCTTGCTTGTTGAAACCGACGCTTTTTTAGAGACTACCTTTTTCACTTCTGCTTTTTTTACTACATGTTTAGCAGGCGTTGGCTTTTTAGCAGTTACCTTCTTAGCCGTAGTTTTTTTTGCGGCTGCTTTTGATGCTGAAGATTTTTTTACCATTGTTTTTTCCTCGTTTATTCTAAAACCTTTTGGATAGTTATTGAAACCGAGTGAACGCCGATCTCCCAACTTTGAGAGAAACCTTGCTCACCAACTTCAAATGTAATTTTGTTAGCTAAAGTTTCATTCGAAATGTACTGATTAAATAATTTAATTGCATTAACAAATTCATCAATTGCTTCTACGCTTATTAAAATCCGGTCGGTTACTTCAAACCCGGCGTCTTTCCTCATATTTTGGATGCGGTTTACAAACTCACGGGCAAGTCCTTCTTGAATTAGATCATCATTCAATAACGTATCAAGCGCAACAGTAACCCCTTCGTCACTTTCAACAGACCAGCCGGTAATTTCCGAACTGATGATTTCAACATCGCTTTTTTGAACTTCAAAAGATTCCTCTCCTAAAGTTACAAAAACTGATTCTCCTTTTTCAAGCTTTCCTATTAATTCTTTATTAAATTCCCTTATTGCGTTGGCAACGGGATTAACCTTTTTGCCGAATTTTGGTCCCAACGTTTTAAAATTCGGTTTGGCAGATTTAGTTACTATATCGGAATCATCCTTCAGCACGATCAATTCTTTTACATTAACTTCTTCAAGGATTACATCTTTCATTTGACTCAATGAATCACGTTTTGTCGCATCCACAGCAACCATGATTTTCTGCAACGGCTGGCGGACTTTTAAGTTTAACTTCGCGCGCATTGCACGGGTTAAATAAACCACCCGCTGCGCAAGTTCCATTTTCTCTTCGAGTACTTTATCAACAAATTTTACCTCGGGAAAATCGCTTAAATGAACCGATTCAAACTTCTCTTCCTTAGTATTTCCATTTAAATTTTGATATAACTCTTCCGCAAAAAACGGTGCGAAAGGTGAAAGAAGTTTTGCTATTATTTTTAAACTTTCATAAAGCGTTTGGTAAGCCGCAACTTTATTCTGATTGTTTTCCGATTTCCAAAACCGTCTTCTATTTCTTCTAACATACCAGTTAGAAAGATGATCGATGGTAAACGAATAAATTAACCGCGCGGCTTTGGTAACGTCGTACGCGTCCATAAACTGCTGATATTCTTTTACCACGGAATTCAATTTAGAAATTATCCAGCGATCAATTTCAGGGCGTTCCTCGTAAGGAATAAACTTTTCGCTGAAGTTGAACTTATCGATGTTGGCATACAGTGCAAAGAATGAATAAGTATTTAACAAAGTTCCGAAGAATTTCCTCTGCGTTTCAGCCAGATCATCTTCGCTAAATAATGTTGGTCGCCATGGCGGATTATTTACCGTTAAATACCATCGGGTTGCATCCGCTCCATACTTATCAAACAAGCTGAACGGATCAACGGTGTTCCCTTTTGATTTGGACATTTTCTGTCCGGCTTTGTCTAAAATTAGATCGTTCACAAGCACATTCTTGTAGGCAACTTTATCAAATAACATTGTAGAAATTGCATGCAGAGTATAAAACCAACCGCGTGTTTGATCGATACCTTCGCAAATAAAATCCGCCGGAAAGTTTTTATCAAACCATTCTTGATTTTCAAAAGGATAATGGTACTGTGCGAACGGCATCGAGCCGCTATCAAACCAAACGTCGATCAGTTCCGGAGTGCGTTTATAAATTTTTCCGTCTCGCTCAAATTTAACATCGTCAACAAAAGGTTTGTGGAGATCGATTTCTTCAGCGGGTAAATCTTTTACAAGAATTTTCTTCCCGTCGCGTTCAACAAATCCTTCTTTCAATTCAGCAACAGAGCCGATTGCAAACATGTCGCCGTCATCACTTAACCAAAGCGGAAGCGGCGTTCCCCAATAACGATCTCGCGAAAGTGACCAATCTTTATTTTCTTCAAGCCAGTTTCCGAATCTTCCGGCGCCAACTTCAGGCGGACACCAATTAATCGTTTTGTTCAACTCGATCATTCGTTTTGAAATTTCTGTTGTGCGGATATACCAACTATCCCGCGCATAATAAATTAATGGATTATCGCATCGCCAACAGTGCGGATATGAGTGAAGATGATCGTTGCCGGCTTTGTAAATGAGATTTCTCTCTTTCAAATTTCTTACAACGTCAGGGTCAACACCTTTTTCTTCGTGTGTTGTGAACTTGAGAGATTTTACTAATCGTCCGGCAAAGTCTGTTACTTCGTCGGTAAATCTTCCGCTTTTTGTAACCGGTTGAAGGAAAGGTAAATCAAACTTTTTAGAAACTTCATAATCATCCGCGCCAAACGCCGGAGCAATATGAACAACTCCGGTACCGTCTTCCGTGCTAACAAAATCTCCCGGAATTACGTACCACCCTTTTTTGTCAGATGGAATGTAAGTGAATAACGGTTCATATTCTTTATTTAAAAGATCGGCGCCTTTTACTTTTGAGAGGATTTCATATTCTTCTTTTATTACCGAAAGACGCGCTTCGGCGATGTAAAATATTCCGTGTTTTTCCGTTTTAATTTTCACATAATCGATTTCTGTTCCAACTGCCAGCGCAACGTTTGAAATCAATGTCCACGGAGTTGTTGTCCAGACCAAAATAGCAGCATCTTCATCCTTCAATTTGAATTTGATATAGACACTCGGATCGTGAACATCAGCGTAACCAAGTGCAAGTTCGTGTGAAGAGAGCGGAGTTTCGCAATGCGGGCATTGGGGAACAATTTTAAATCCTTTGTAGATCAATCCCTTTTTTACATACTCTGAAAGCGCCCACCAAACCGATTCGATATAATCATTCGTGCAAGTAATGTAGGCGTCATCAAGATTGATCCAGTAGCCCATCCGCTCTGTAAGAGTTCGCCAGCCTTGTTTCATTTCGATATGACCGTAGACCAAATCTTTAGCTTTTTGGTTGAATGCGGCAACGCCATACTTTTCAATATCTGATTTTTGAGAAAAATCCAATTCCTTCTCAAGTGCAATTTCAACCGGCAAACCGTGAGTATCCCATCCCGCTTTTCTATGAACCTGGTAACCCTGTAAAGTTTTATAGCGGCAGATCAAATCTTTAAGAGTTCTTGCCATCACGTGATGAATGCCAGGTTTTCCATTTACTGTTGGTGGTCCCTCATAGAATGTGAAAGTTTTTTCTTCGCTTCGCGATTGAATACTTTTTTCAAAAATTTTATGCTCTTGCCAGAACTTGAGAATCTCTTTTTCTAAAGTAGCGTAGTTTACAGAATCAGAATATTGTTTGAACATGTGCTTGTTTATTTTAGTAGTTAGTTGTTTGTCGTAATTTGTTTATTGTGCTTCGTATTTCTTAATGAGTTCGCGTTCAATTTGAATGAACTCTTTCAATTCTTTTTCGATCCGTTCTTTTTTTAGCAAAGTATTCTTTGCGCTTGCTTCCGCATCGTTAATGATCTTTTCAGCCTTTACTTTGGCTTCCAGAACGGTTAAAGCGGCTTCGTCTTTGGCAGATTTAATATACTCTTCAAAAATATTTAGTTTCGATTTTACTTCGAGCAATTCTTTTTGAAGCGAAAAAATTTCTCCCATCGCCATTCCAAAAAAAGCCATCGTTCCAAGCATAATATCGCGCAGCGTATAGAGAATAATGTTCTCGGCTACCAGACTGCTCGCCGAAAAATATTCTTTGAAAAAGGTAACGAGAAAAATGCTGACGAATGAAGTGGCAATCGCAAGCGCAAAAATGATCTTTCCGCCTAAATGCCAGTCGTACGATTTGTTCATATACCAGCCGAGTGCAAAACAGAAAACCGAAATGACGAACCAGACCGCAAAATTATTTTCACCGAATTTAAAGATTTCTGTATCTAAAAAATTCGAAATGAATATCAGCACCGCTATTAAAGCCGGGGCAAAGTATGACGCGAGTTTTTTTGTTGCGCTCATAATTTTTTTATAACCTCTTTCATCAATAAGGTCATTTTAGGTTCGGCAGTCATCGCCGCTTCAATAATTTCTTCCAACACCGCCGGTTTGAGTGAATCGGGAAAACATTCATCGGTAATAATGCTGAATCCAAGTACTCTCATTCCCATGTGGTTTGCTACAATATTTTCCGGGACAGTTGACATGCCAACTACATCCGCGCCAATCGCACGCAAGAAGCGGTATTCGGCTTTTGTCTCAAGATTTGGACCCGACACTGCGACGTAAACGCCTTTATGAACTTTAATTTTATTTTCCAACGCAACGGATTCGGCAAGTTCGATTAATTGCAAATTGTACGGTTCACTCATATCCGGGAAACGGGGACCAAGTTTGTCTTCATTTTTTCCGATGAGCGGATTATCGCCAAGTAAATTAATATGATCGAGCATCAGCATAATATCGCCGCGCCGGTAAATGGGATTCATCCCACCGCATGCGTTTGAAACGAGC